>ENA-OSEO01001282-OSEO01001282.1-sediment-metagenome-genome-assembly--contig:-NODE-1282-length-47946-cov-5.299004_pt1 | contig 47946 bp, 42 predicted proteins | sample MGYA00237883_ERZ534232 | MGnify/ENA metagenome assembly ERZ534232 | reverse complement strand
TAACAAAAGCAGCGGTCGTCTGATCGCTGCTTTTTTCTTCTTTTTTACTCTCTGAAACTGACTTTTTAGCCAGCCTCATCTTTTATTCAGTTTAAAAAACCGGAGGGGATCAGTTTGGTGACCCTGATCTGGCAGCTGTTCACGTCTGGCACGTTCAAAGATAAATAGCCCTCAATGGTGACCAGGGTGTTTGAATCGCGGTATTGAGCGATCAATTCGTTCATTTCGGGTGAGGCGCCGTCGATGCCAAAAGTGGCCTGGTCCTTTGAAGACGTGAACACGTCGTCATATTGCGCTCCTGCCGGCAGGCTGGAGATCGATCCTGTCCATTGCTGCAGGTTTTGCGACCCGCCGGTTTGGACGTCCTGCCCGGCGCGAGTGAAGAGCGTCTCGCTGACGGATCCGTCCGCGTTGACGGCCCCTTCCCAGCGCACGGCTTCGGACATGTGGTCCGCGATAATGGCAAACCGATTTAAGGTAGTTTCATCGGCTGATACCACCACCACCCACGGGCCGGAGATATAGCGAATAGCGGAACCAGGCAGGGCTTCTTCAGTCCACTCAGCGGCAGGAGGCAATGCGTATTCGCGAATAATGAAGTCCATGGCGATATCGCGGGTCTGCGGGAACTTCATTCCGATGTCGTCCATTTCAGTCAGATCGGGCGACTGTGTTTCCTGCTCGATCGCGGTTTCCTCGGGCGCGAAGATTGTGGGGGAACTCTCTGTTGGGGATGGAATTGCCGTAGACCCGTTTTGGATATTACATGCAGACAGCAACGCTGCAAAAAGAATCAAAATTGAGGGAATTATAATAAGTTTGTACATAAAATCTCCTGTTATCAAGACGTCATCCGCCAAGCGATTGTTCCAGTATATTTTTTGTAGAAAGGATAATGCAAAGCATAGGTTATAAATAAGACAACAAATGTCATATAATATGAAACACATTTTTTTGAGCAACCGCGCCTGGTGAAAAGGTGAAATTAAACATCATCAACAAATTTATATTATTCATGATCATCCTGCTAACCATGACCGCGTTTTTGGCCAGTCTGGCAAAAGATCTGTCCAGGGTTACCCATTCCGAATTTCCAAATACCGCATCTCCTGATGCAACCCCAACTTTCAACGTAACTCCGCAAGTACTCCCAACCGATACTCCAACAGTAACCAATACGGCGATGCCTATCCCTACGCAATTGCCTACCCGGACGTTGACCCCTGCCATTACCAAGACACCATTGCCAACAGCTACGGAAAAACTTTACGCCATTCCATCCCCTGAAGGAATGAGTTGTGAGGTTGAGCCTCAGTGGAACAATCCGGCACCAGGCCACGAAATAGGTTACGGCTGTTTTGCCGTATCTTGTTACCTGAACGGCACGTATTTTTATGGTAATAACGCCACCTGCCAGACTCCCTGGCCCTACGAATGGGATTATTACCATCCTCTCCGTGAAGAGCTTGACGAGTAAAAAGCTGTAAGATAAAAATAAACACTGTAAAGATAATTGATAACTGGTTTTGGCGATGAATTCAGTTGTTTGTGATGCTGTATAATTAAACAATAACTCAGATCGAGAAAGGATAAAAAATGGCCGGAAAATTCGTGATCAAGAAATCATCAGATGATAAATTTTATTTCAACCTTGTTGCAGGCAACAACGAAAAGGTGCTCACCAGTGAGATGTATAACCAGAAACAAGGCGCATTAAACGGTATTGACTCCGTCAAGGAAAATTCCGCGAAAGACGAGCGCTTCGAAGCCAGAGTATCCGACAAGGGTCAGGATTATTTTGTGCTGAAAGCCGGCAACAACGAGATCATCGGCACCAGCGAGGAATACTCTTCCAAGTCAGCCATGGAAGACGGCATGGAAGTGGTGAAGAAACTGGGCCCTTCAGCTGAAATCAAAGACGAAGCCTGATTTCTCAACTTAATTAATAAAAATCACACCGGCATCTTGATGCCGGTGTGATGATTTAAAAACCTTAATGCAGTTCCGGGTGGGCCGCCCATAAGCGGGCCAGCTTTTCAGCGTCAGTTAATTCTGTTGGTGTAGGCGTTTCTGTCGGCGGTTCCTCCGATGTTGAATCCAGGCGCTGGACGTATTCGGTGTTCAGGCTGATCCATTCCGAGAGTGTGGCGCTGATCTTGCCGTAGCCGTTCTTCTCTTCGTAAATGCCGTATTCACCCGGATAGTCTGCCCTTCTCAAGCGCGTATATAAAATGCCCGGACCGTTGCGAACCAGCAGGTTATAGATCAGGATCTTCACTCTGTATAATTCTTCGGGTTCTTCAACGGGCACAGGTGTGGTCGCAGTAAAGAAGGTTGCATATTCCTGACTGGTACCTAACCAGCCGTTCAAATCCAGTGAGTTGTACTGCATACCCATTGATATACCGTCGCCGGTGCCGTTGTCGTCAATATCGCCGTCAGAGGCGTATTGCCACATGTAACATTTGCCGGTCCAGCCGGCTTTGCTGACAGCAGCTAAAACGGTTGAAGAAGTCTGGGCATCGTTATACCAGGCCACCCAGAGAGGTCTGTCTTTGAACCAGGAGGCAAACCAGGTCAGCAGACCGAGTGAGCAATAAATACCGTTGGCCTTGCCGTTCAACGCATCCATGCGCTGGAGGAAGGCTTTGGCGATGGTTTGTGCCCTGGTAGCCACGGTGGATAAGGCAGGTGCATAAGAGCCGTTGCCGTTCTCGATATCCAGAAAAACGATGCCTTCGGGGTCACTCTTGAGACTGTTCCAGCAGTTGTCGGCCTGTTCCGCGCCCCAATCGGCGTCAGACATGCCATAGACTGCGGAACCGGAGTTGTGGTTGGAGTAATAATCCATGTACCAGTAAGGGATGCGGTTGACCCTGCCCTTGGCGTTCTGCCAGTTGGTCAGGAACTGAGAATCGATCGTGCGGCCGTAGCCCTCGCGGATGGCTGCGAAATTACAGCTTACCTTTGACCAGTCGATGGTGCCGTTGAATTGGCTGACATCAATACCGCGGATTGAAAAAGTAGAAAATAAAATACCCATGTCATTACTCCAGGACAAAAACGAATCGTAAAAAACATGTTGCAAGAATGGAGCCAAAACAGATCGGCAATCGATTTACCATATCCCCCTCGAAATAATATAAAATATGAGGAAATCCATGATCGCGGGAAGATGTTCAGGATGAAAGGATCACAATAAAAATCAAGAAACCTCGTCAAGACGAAATACCGGCTTATGCAACTCCTTATATTGACCGGCTGCCTGATGACCTGGTCCCATCAGAGATTTTGAGGGTAAATCTTCCAACCATACATAAGATCGTTCGATCCATTGGGTTGAACCGGTTGGATATCCCCTTTGCAAAGGATGAGTGGACCGTAAAAGAAATTCTGATCCACATCATGGACCAGGAAAGGATATATGTCTACCGCGCGCTGCGCTTTGCACGGCATGACAGTACGGACCTTGCCCCCATGGATCACGAAGCATATGTCAGGAACTCAGGAGTTCAAAACAGGCCCATTGATTCACTGCTGGAGGAATACCAATCCGTTCGGAGCACCAGTCTTACTTTTTTCAATTCACTAAAAGTGAATGATCTGGATCGTTGCGGAAAAGTTGGTGGAGATGTTTTTTCTGTACGCGGAATATTTTGGCTTGCCGCGGCTCACGAAACACATCATCTGAGCAGTATCCGTGAAAATTATCTTCATGCATCATCATATCGAAACTGAAGAGGAAAAATGATCAAAATACAAAAACCAAAGCCCGGTGAATACGCTCCATATGCTGTGATCTATGTTGATCTTATACCGGAAGACAGCGACATTATCGAAGTTCTCGAAGAAAGCCTGAAGACCGTCCGCGATCTGGTTGGCTCGATCCCTGCCGAAAAACTGGACGTCCCCTGCGCGGAAGGGGAGTGGACGGTCAAGGAAGTCTTAAGTCACAACATGGATACCGAGCGCGTCTTTACCTATCGCGCGCTGCGTTTCGCGCGCAACGATCCCACCGAACTCTTCCCGGTGGACCAGAACTTGTACGTCCAATACTCGGGGATCAACGATCACTCGATTGATGATATTCTGGAAGAGTATGCTTCCATTCGGCAAGCCACACTGACCCTGTTCAAAAGCTTTGATGAAGCCGCGATTAGAAGGGCCGGCAAGGTTTCCGGCAACCCCACCACGGTGGCGGCCCTGATGTGGCTGACTGCCGGACACGAAGCGCATCATCTCAACAGTATCAGGCAAAACTATCTGTAGAAAAGCAAAGGATCCAGTAAGAAAGCCGCGGTTGGAGGTCATATGAATTGGTTTGACAAATTGTTCCATCGAAAACTGAAGATCGGACTGGCACTCTCGGGCGGAGCAACGCTGGGGGCGGCACACATCGGCGTATTGCAGGTGCTTGAGCGCGAGGGTATCCGGCCTGATTTTGTGGCGGGCACCAGCGCGGGAGCCCTGGTGGGCGCGGTTTACTGCGCCGGTGTGCCCCTGGACGAACTGGAAGAGATTTTCATCAATATGAAGTGGCCTTCACTGATCAAACTGTCGCTGCCCAAGCCGGTGGCTTTGTTCGATATGCAGCCTATGGACGCGGTCATTACAAAGATCATCGGTGATTGCGATTTCAAGGATCTTGATATCCCCTTTGCCGCCATCAGCTGCGACTTGATGACCGGTAAACGAGTTGTGCTTGACAGCGGACCGGTCGCGCCGGCCATCCGTTCCAGTGCGTCTGTGCCGGGCATCTTCACGCCGGTTGAGCTTAACGGCCGTATGCTGGTGGACGGCGGCGTGGTGGACAACCTGCCCGTCGAGCAGGTTGAGGCGATGGGGGCAAATTTCGTGATCGCTTCTGACGTATCCAATCGCGGGGAGAATATTAAACCTCCCGATAATGTGTTTGACGTGCTGCAAGCCATATTCAATATCATGCAAGACCGCGGCGCGCTGCCAGACAGCGACGAGTGCGACTGTTACATCCGACCAGAGGTAACCCAGTACTCCTGCTGGGGTTTCGATGAAGGCGCTCAGGTTTTGGAGGAAGGGAAAAAGGCTGCGGAAAGTGTCTTGCCGTCATTATTGAAACAGTTGAAATGAAGCCGGAAAGTTTCATAGATCAAAAACCGGCACACGTTATATTGGACCTGTCAAAAGAAGTAACAATGTGTTGCTTCTTTTTGTTTTTCCAGAAACTTTCCGAATAAAAAACCGTAAAAATTCGTTAATATAGTGAATAAAGCAAATCAAGGAAGCATTATTGTGATTGACACCATCCAGATTACTGAAGAGCAAATCGTCAACCAGGCTTTACAAGGTGATCGAGGCGCTTTTGGCGAATTGGTAAACCGGAATTACGACAGCGTGATCCGGGTGGTGTACCGATTGTGCGGTGATATGCAGTTGGCTCAAGACGCGGCTCAAGAGGCTTTTATACGGGCCTGGGTGAAGCTGCCTGAGTATCAGCCGCGGGCACCTTTCAGGAACTGGCTCTATCGCATTGCGGTAAACGTTGCCCTGGATGTTTTAAGGAAATGTCCGGAAGAAAGCATTGCTGAAGAGGATGAATTCATTTTCGAAGCACAAGGGATGCCTAATCCGGAGGCAGTTTATCTGGAAAAAGAACAGGCGGATATGATGCAGACGGCTATCAGAAGTTTGCCGGAGGCGGCGCGCACGGTGCTTGTCTTGCGCGAATACAGCCAGCTGACCTATGAAGAAATTGCCAACGTGCTCGACATCCCGATCGGAACGGTCATGTCCCGTTTGAATTATGCCCGTAACCGGTTGAGAGAACTTTTGAGAATCTCCTGGAGCAAAGGAGTCTGAAATGACAGATCAATTCATAAATAAACTGGGCGCTTATCTGGATGGTGAACTTAACCAGCGCAGCAACGATCAGATCGAGGCACATTTGAAAACTTGTGCGGCCTGCCATGCGGAATTGGCAGAACTGCAGTTGCTGTCGAAGCAATTACAAGAGGCCCCACAACCTGAAAGCATTCCGGCGCTTGATTTTAAAAACCAGGTCATGCTGCAGCTTCCACGAAGAGCGGACAACCCGGATCAAAAGGATGCGAATATATCCATTTTTTATTGGGTGCCGGTGGTGATCCTGATTAGCTGGATCTTTTTGCAGATTGTCTTCTGGTTTTCAGGAGAAACCATTTTGGCAGGGATCATGCCGCAGCAAATGCTTTGGTTTGATATCTATCAATCCATATTTGATGGCTCACCAATATTTGGGAATCTATTTTTGTTGAATCAAATCGATGTTTATTTCTTCAATTTTGTGCTGCAGCTCCTTTTCCAGGCAGGCATCGGAATTCTCTACGGAGCTATTCTTTATCTCTTGTTGCGCAATCAATCCAAAGGAAATGTGTTTGTAAACGGTAATCAATAATATTGAAAAAGCTGACTCATGAGACAGATCTATATTGAAAGTTAGAATCGAAGGAAGGTAAAAATGATAAATTTCGGAAACATACTCAAAAAATCAATCTCCAATACCTGGAAATATCGTACTTTGTGGATATTCGGGCTGATCCTGGCAATTACCGCAGGAACGCGAGGAAATAGCAGCAGAGGCGACAACACGGGCTCCAAAATGCCAAACACAATGCCCAATGCGATGCCGGATAGTATGCCTGACGCTCCCCAGTGGATGCAGCAATTCGTCCAGTGGTTTACAGTAAACGTCGAACCGCTCTTCACCCATCCGGCGGAACACGTCGGCACACTCGTTACGATCGGATTGATCGTGTTGGGTGTCATGTTGCTCTGCTGCGCGATCGGCGCCCTGGTGCGCTACCCGTCTGAGACGGCTGTCATCCGCATGGTGGATGAATATGAACAAACCGGTACCAAGATGAAATTTAAACAGGGCTGGAAACTGGGTTGGAACCGACGCGCTTTTCGACTGTGGGTGATCGATTTGATCTTAAGTGTGCCTGTTTTGCTGCTCATGGTTCCGACAGGTTTACTCGGATGGTTCCTTTATCAAAGGTTCAGCGGCGGTGCCTATCTGACCGGTACACTTGGGATCATCGGCGCCATCAGTCTTGGGGCGATCTGCCTGCTGGCTTTCATTGCCGTAGTGCTTTTTATTGCACTTGTGCGCAATTTCATCGTCCGTGCGGTAGCGCTTGACGACCTTGGCGTCAAGGAGGCCTTCAGCACCGGTTGGGCCATGTTCAAACGCAATCTGAAAAGTGCAGGTCTGATGTGGTTGATCATGTGCGGGATCAATATCGGTTTCGGAATCCTGGTCATGATCGTCTTCTTCCTGCTCATCCCGGCTTATCTTATACTGATAATCCCGGCTGGTATCGTGGCAGCGGTACCCGGTTTGATCGGATACGGCATCTCAAGCATTTTTGCCAGCGGTCCGCTGGTTTGGATGATCACTGCCCTGTCGGCCATTCCATTCTTCTTCACCATCGTATTCAGTCCGCTCTTGATGGTCGACGGCTGGTACAAGGTGTTTGACAGTAACGTGTGGACGCTGACTTACCGCGAGATCAAGGCCAAAGAAAATCTTGAAATTCCGGCCTTGCCCGAAACTGAAATAAGTAAATAGTAAGTCAGACCATTTGATGGCAGGCATGTCTTGATCAATCAGGACATGCCTGTTTTTTTAAATGCACCCCACACCCCTTTCCATACAGGGGATGGAGAGAGGCCAGGAATAGCAAAAAGTGTCAAAATACTTCGGATAATAAAAAAAACTACAATCAGCAGAGATTAATAACAAAAAAACCGGCCCGATTCAACCAGGCCGGCTTTTGATCTTTTTGCTGTTTTGTTATCGATAAATTGCCAAAATATCTTCGATCAGGGCGTAACCTGTGGGCAGTCGTCCCGCGCCAGGACCGATCAGAGTGACCTCACCCATATAATCGGTGACGAAATGTGCCGCGTTGGTGGCGCCGCCCACGCCCGCCAGCGGATGGTTGAGGGGCAGGCGCTGCGGCTTGACGCTGGCGACCAGTTTGTCATCCACTCGCTCGAGGCTGCCGATCAGCTTCCAGCGTTCTCCGGCGGTTTTGGCTGCGTTGACGTCATCCACGCTCAACCTGCTGATGCCGGTGCGATCCACGTCTTCCATGCTGATCTGCTCGTTCATGAGCAGGCGCGCCAAAATCACCACTTTGCCGGCAGCGTCAAAGCCCTCCACGTCGCCGGTGGGGTCGGCCTCGGCGTAACCCAGCTTCTGGGCGTCGGCCAGGGCGTCGGCATAGCTCATGCCGCTTTCCATCTGCGTGAGGATGTAGTTGGTGGTACCGTTGAAGATGCCCATCACCTTGCGGATGTGTGACGCATCCAAAATTTCACGCGCCAGGCGCAGGGTGGGCGTGCCGCTCATGACGGTGCCTTCCACACCAATCTGCACGCCGTTGGCTTCGGCGAGCGCTTCAAGCCGCGAATAATGCAGCGCCACAGGGCCTTTATTGGTGGTGACCGCATGTTTCTTTTCGGTCAATGCCTCGATGATGTAATCGGTGGCAGGTTGTCCGGTTTTCAGGTCGGTGTAACTCATTTCAACGATCACGTCGGCATTGCTTTCACGGATCATGGTCAGACCGTCCCAACCGGGTTTTTCCATGGACAATCCATTCAAGTTGCCGTCGCGGGCGACCTTGTCCAGCAGCATGCCGGCATCCAATCCATCAGGATGATAAACACTCCCTTTAAGGGCATCTGAAACGGCTGTAATAACCAGATCAAGGCCGTATTTTTTCACATAATCGTCGTGCGATTCTTTGAGTATCTGAGCGAACCCTTGTCCGACGTTGCCGAAACCGATCAATCCAAGACGAACTGTTTTCTCCATGCGAATTCCTCCTAACCCGGAATACTCGCATTATGCCTTGAAGCGGTCTTTTCTGCAAGGACATTGATTTTATTTTGCTTGTATGGCATAGTTTCTGAATGAAATGTCCCTTTTACCCGTTTTTTTCGATATGCATATAGAGCTCTGACACAAGACAAAATTGCGCAAAGAACGGAAAAGGATTTATGACTGAAACCACACAAAGAGGATCCGGTGCGTTTCAAAGCGATGATGAACTGATCCGGGCTGCAAAAGCGGATCAACACTGTTTTGAAGCGATCTACCTGAAGTATGTGAACCAAGTCTATCGATATTTGTTCAGCCGCATGGGTTCGCAGTTTGAGGCCGAAGACGCAACGGCGCAGACCTTTCTCAGCGCCCTGGAGGGGATAACGCGCTACCGACATGACGGACATTTCGCGTCCTGGTTATTCGCCATCGCGCGCAGAAAAGCTGCCGACCATTTCAGGACGGCGGGGAAATCAAGGTTCCTGCCCGATGATCTGCCGTCTTTTGACCCGGACCTGTTGACCCAGACCATCCGCGCTGAACGACTGACCGAACTCAGGGAGTGCATTAGCGGATTTGATGAAGAGGAACAGGAGTTGCTGCGCCTGCGCTTTGCGGCGCAGTTGACCTACGCCGAGATCGCCCGTTTGACGGAGCGCAAGGAAGACGCGGTGAAGAAGAGTGTTTACCGGCTGCTGGACCGGTTGCAAAGCCGGCTGGAGGAATCCCATGACTGAAGGGAATAGATATTTAACGCTTGAGCAGGAACTGGATGTGTTGTATGCTGCTCCGCTTTCAGAACCATTTGTCAATTCACTGAAGCTGCAGTTGAACAGCAAGATCAGGATGCAGCCAGGGAAAGAAAATTTTATACCGCGGCTTCGCCCGGCCTGGATCCTGCTGATGTGTGCGTTCGCGTTCATTATACTTACTACGTTGATTATCGGACCGGCCAAAGTCTATGCCGAGGTACGCCGTCTGCTGGGTTACATCCCCGGCGTGGGGCTGGTGGATTCCGGCGCGCCCATCCGTGTGCTGGCCGAACCGGTCGAACAGACGCGAGACGGCGTGACCATTACGGTGACCAGCGCCACCCTGACGGCCGACCGTACGCAAATCGACTACCGTATCTTCGGCGTGCCGCGCTCGGCTTATCCTGAAAGTGAAGACGAACCGGGCTGTATTAGTTTGAATTACCTGCTGCTGCCGGACGGCACCCGCATGGATGTAACGAGCAATATGCCGGCCATTCCCATGGACGTCTCGGAGGTCACTCTGGTGATCCCTTGCATTGCGAACACACTGTCGGGCAGTGTGCCTGAAGACTGGCAATTCACACTTAAATTCATCCCGGCGCCACCTGATTTTACGGTTATCCCGGTGATCGAGAATACTCCGATACAGATGAACACTCATGAACCGGACGCTGCTGACCAGACCACAAATACGCCCGCGGATAACAGCATCAAGGTGAACCAGGTGATCGAGACGGAAAAAGGATACATCCTTCTGGGTGAGTTCACCCCGCCTGAACGAGAGGATGGATTTGTTCAAACCACCGGCATGCCCGTGTTCACCGATGCGGATGGCACAAATGTGCCCATCATGTACCCTGAAGATATAAATTCACTTTTGGAAGGCGCAGACTCATGGGTCTATGAATTCAATGCGATTGGTGTAAAGTTCCCGTTGACCATTACTTTCAAGGGATTTTTAATCACCCAGCCCGAACCCGATGCCAAGGTTGAAGTGCCGTTTGATTTCGGAGAAACGGTGGTCCAGGGGCAGAAATGGCAGCCGGACATGCAGATTGAACTGGCAGGGCATCGCGTGAGATTAGCCGAGATCACGGCGGATTCTCGCGGCGGATACGACTTCCATTTTAAAATGGATCCAGAGGTTTACGGCGTCAGGGTGCAGATCGAGGGGTATATACCCAACGGAGGCGGAGGGGGTGGAGGCGGCGGACTGACGAATGGTGATTTCCACACCAGTATTGCTTATGCGCAACAACCCACAGGGAAGGTAACCCTGTTGTTCTCCAACCTGAGTGTGATCAGCGACCCACTCGAATGGCAGACTACCTGGTCTCCGACGGTTGAAAGGACGGATCTGCCGGAGACGTATGAGTTGCAGTCCGGCACCTGCGGAGACGTAAACACACTCCAAACTTTGCCCACATTACCTGCTGACATCACTGGCAAAGCGCTTGTGTATGAGCAGCTTCCCGATAGTGAGGATTGGGGATTGGCACTATACAACCTGGACGGTACCGGGCGCACACTGGTCAAGAAATCCGGCACCTGGGGAGCGTTGAGTGCGGACGGGAGCAAGATCACCTATCCCGTGGAGGGCGGTTTTGAGGTCTATGATGTTGCCAGCGGCGTCGTCACGCCTTACTCCAACGCGGGAGGTTACAACCCTGTCTGGTCGAATGACGGCACTCGCTATGCCTACGTGAGAGGCGCGGCAGAAGGCGTGTCGGTGATGGACGTGACCATCGGCGTTTCAGTTCCAGTTTCTTCTTTAGGCTGGGAGACGGTGGTGGGCTGGCTGCCGGATGACAGCCGCCTGATCATCGCCGCCATGTACGACGGCGGGGTGGCCAGGCAAATCCGATCGGTAGATCCGCAAACCGGCGCATATGACGAGTTGTTCGAAATTGAAGATGCGTCGGCCAAGTCGATCAATGCGGCCTTGTCGCCGGACGGCCAATGGATCGCTTATCGCGCAATAGATAACAGCGGGGTGAGGATCATGAAAATTGACGGCAGCCAGGGACGCCTGTTGTTGGATACTTCGTATATAACTCTCAGTGGTATAGTGTGGAGTGACAGCGGCTGGCTGGGAGTCAGTCTGCTTCAAGGCTCTGATCAATCTGACCGGCTGATTCTTGTCAATCCGGATAGCTGTGTCGTTTATAGTGTTCCGGGGATAGGTGGAACTTTGGAGGGATTAGTCATCCAATAAGAAAAAAGACCGGCAATTGCTTTTGCCGGTCTTTTTTTTATCTAAGTTCCGTAGGAATGGCCGAAGATATAACCTTCCAGATTATCAATCAACAGGTTCTTGTCTTCGATCACGTTCTTGACCACGTCTCCGATGGAAATGATTCCCATCAGTGAGTCGCCTTCCATAACGGGAAGGTGGCGGATGTGTTTGTTGGTCATGATTGCCATACATTCATCAATGGTTGAGGAAGGACTGACGCAGTAGAGTTCTTTTGTCATGTATGTCTCGATGGGCATTTTCAGCATCAAACACTGATCCTTGGCGACTTCACGCACAAAATCGCGCTCGGAAAAGATTCCCACGGGTTTTCCTTTATCCAGAACCATGATGGCGCCGATGTTCTTTTCAGCCATAAGCTGTAAAGCTTCTATCATCGTTGTGCCAAGATTAATCGAAATAACTTCATCTCCTTTGGCTGTCAGAATCATACTAACCAGAATCATGGTTGCTCCTTTTCTCGAATCGGACAATATTAGTATTAATTAGTATAAGACAATTAGGGTCAAGATTCAATAGAGAAATCATTAAAAACGACGATTCCCTCTTGACAAAGTGCAAAAACATCCTAAAATAAAAACGAACGTTCGTTTTTATACAGGAGGAACCTTGAGCGCATCTGCTGCATCCCCGAAAGGGGAAAAAACACGACAAGTGATCGTTGACACGGCTCACCGGTTGTTTGTGGAACAAGGTTATGCCGCGACTTCCATGCGGCAGATCGCCGAGCAATCAGGGCTGGCCCTGGGCGGCATCTACAACCATTTTCCGAACAAGGAAGCCATTTTCGAGGAAGTGATCCTTGGACGGCATCCCTTCCACCAGGTTTTTCCCCTGCTGAAGGCTGCGCCGGGAGACACAGTGGAAGAATTCGTGCGCAATGCCGCCAAAAGCATGGTGGCAGAATTGGGGCGCAGACCTGATTTTGTAAAACTGTTATTTGTTGAATTGGTCGAATTCGAGGGCAGGAACATCCCCAAGATGTTCAATGTGGTCTATCCCGAAATACTGCCCCTGGTAAAGCGTTTCATGAACCGCAAAGGGGAACTCCGCAACATTTCTCCATTGATACTGTTCAGAGCATTTTTAGGGCTGTTTTTCTCTTATTACATGACCGAATTTATGCTGGCGAATACACCTATGATCGTTGGTCAGAAGAATTCTTTGGATACGTTCGTGGATATTTTCCTGCACGGTGTATTAGCCGACAAGGAGGGATGATGAATTCCAGACTACGTTCGATCATTCGAAAGGAATTCATCCAGATCCTGCGGGATAAAAGGACCCTGGCCATCATTCTGCTAATCCCCATTTTGCAGCTCTTCATGTTGGGGTATGCCGCCAACAATGATGTACGCAATATCCCGCTGGCAGTATATGACCAGTGTCATTGCACAGAATCACGCTCTCTGCTGGATGCCTACCGCAGCGCGGACTATTTCAAACTGGCCTATACGGTGAATTCAGAGGACGAAATCCGCCAGCTCATTGAAAACGGCGATGCGCGGGCGGCTATCATCATCCCGCCTGATTATGACGCGCGCCTGATTAAAGGCGACGCCCAGGTGGCTTTCATTCTGGACGGTTCCGACCCAACCTCGGCTTCCACTGCCTATTCGGCGGCCATTCTCATCGGACAGTCTCACGCAACCGAACTACTTAAAGAGACGCTGCAGAAGACGGGTCTGAATACGCAAAAGATCCAGCAGCCGCTGGAGGTGCGTACGCAGGTGTGGTTTAACCCTGACCTGGTCAGCAATTACTTTATGATCCCGGGCGTGATCGGTATGATCCTCTACGCGATCACCTCCATTCTCACGGCAACCTCTGTTGTACGAGAACGCGAACGAGGCACGATCGAGCAGTTGATCGTCACCCCCATCCGGCCCTGGGAACTGGTGGTGGGCAAGGTGCTGCCTTATATCATCCTGGCGTTCATTGATACGTTTGAGATCCTGGCCCTCGGACATTGGTGGTTCGGTGTGCCCATCAAGGGATCGCTTGGTTTGATCGTGTTGACCTCGGGGCTGCTGCTGCTTTCTGGCCTTGGGATCGGTTTATTTGCCTCCACCGTGGCCAATACCCAGCAGGAAGCCCTGCTGTCGGTGTGGATGAGCCTCCTGCCGGCCATTTTCCTTTCCGGTTTCTTTTTCCCGCTGGAAGCCATGCCCGCCGTCTTGCGCTGGATCTCGGCCGTCATTCCGCTGCGTTACTATCTGGTCATCATCAGAGCCGTAATGCTGAAGGGAGCCGGCCTCTCATCGATCTGGGTGGAAACGCTGGCATTGTTGCTCTTTGGACTCGCTATCCTGACTGCCGCTTCACTTCGCTTCAGGAAACGTCTTGATTAGGTTATTTAGGAAAATTGGAGAACGAATGAATAAAAAACGCGCATTAAGAATTGCTATTCCGATCGTGTTACTGCTTGTTGCAGCCGGTATCTACTGGCTGGTGGTCAGTCAGCGAGAGGATCAACAGGATGTCTTTTCCGTATCCGGGACCATTGAAGCCGTGTCTTCCTCCATTTCTCCTGAAATTGGGGGCAAGGTCACGACAATTTTGGTGTCGGAAGGCGACAGCGTAAAGGTTGGAGACCGGCTGTTTCTCATTGATGATAATTTATTAAAGGCACAGCAAAAAGTTGCCGATGCGAACCTGCTGCTGGCGCAAAAGTCCGTTGAGACGGCAAATTCCGCGGTTGAGACTGCCCAGGTCAATTTTGACATGACCGCAGCCGCGGCCAGGCTTGAATCGGCATCCGTAAGAGCCGCGGATTGGAAGACCTCCAACCCGCAAGGCTATACCCTGCCGGGTGGTTCCTTTACGTCTCAGGAACTGATCGAAGCGGCACAGTCCGAAGTGGATTCAGCCCTTTCCGACCGGGAAGAAGCCCAAAAGGACCTGGAAGAACTGCTGGCCGACAGCGACAATGCCGAATTTGTCAAAGCTGAAGAAGCCCTGTTGAAAAGCATGTATGAAGCGCAGTCCGCTCGCGACGTATTGACCAAAGCATCCACCTCAGGGAACAACGACCTGAAAGATGAAGCGCAGACCGCCTATGACGACGCGCAGGACGGGCTGGAAAAGGCACAGGACGACTATGACGAACTCAAAGACCGGGATGGGTCGCAGAAGATACTGACGGCGCGTAATATTTTGATCGTTGCCGCAGAACGGGTGCAGGCGGCTGAAGTGCGTCTATCCGCCCTGCAAACGGGAGAAAACTCGTTGAAAGTGCTGGCCGCGCAGGCAGCACTTGAACAGGCACAGGCCGCCGCGGATCAGGCCTCGCAATCCGTGCTTCAGGCGCAGGCGAACCTGGATCTGCTGGACACACAGATCGGCAAACTGACCGTACTGGCTCCCGTGGACGGCATAGTGCTGAGCAAATCCGTCGAGACCGGCGAGGTCCTTGCGGCGGGCGCGCAGGCGCTCACGATCGGACAGCTCGATGCGCTCACGATCACAGTCTACGTACCTGAGTCCGAGATCGGACTGCTTTCCGTCGATCAGCAAGCCACCCTGATGGTTGATTCATTTCCCGAAGAGGAATTCAGCGCAACCATCGTTGCCATCAGCGATGAGGCCGAGTTCACACCACGCAACGTGCAGACCGTGGAAGGCCGCAAGACCACCGTTTTCGCCGTGAAACTGCAACTCTCCAACCCGGAGGGTAAACTGAAACCCGGCATGCCGGCCGACGTCCTTTTTGACGTGTCAGGGAAGTAATTCGAATGAGACTGCTTATTCCGGTGTTTTCTCCGGCCACCGGCACCTGGGGCGGATTGACCCGCAGCCTGGCGATCGCGGAAGCGGCTCAAAAGGCGGGGCACGCAGTGGCATTCTGCGCGTCAGGAACTCTTGAGAAGACGCTCCTGCAGAGAGGTTTTCAGGTCTACAGCATGCCTCGACCCACCATGTTCGGCTTGCCTGAATGGATGTCAAACATCATGGCAAGACGCTCACAGCGTATGGCGATCCCGGTGAAGCCGGGCAGGAGCGTAGGCAGCATCTGGCTGGTGATGACGCTCTCCGGCATGGCAAAACCGCAATATTTACACCGTTTATTTGAAGCGGAATGGCGCGCCTCGCTTGATTTTGACGCGGACATGCTCTTTACCGACCTGGATCCCGGCGCTTTTCTGTTGTCCGCGCTGACCGGGCTGCCCATCGCGGCTAATTTTGCCAGTGTGGTGATGACCGGCACGGGCGGCTTTTTCTGGAGAGTGATCCGACGCGCGATTAATCGCATCCTGACAAGGCATGGTCACGAACCCGTCGATCCGGAGGGACTGCTTTTCCAGAACGATGTGCTCAGGATCATTCCGTCCATCCCCGAATTGGACGATACCGATCCGGCCTTAAATGACGTCTGTTATACAGGGCATCTGTTGAGCGACATCCTGCCGCAGCAGGAATTTAAACCTGAACCCGGCAAACGCTACATTTTTGTCTACTCCGGGGCGGGTTCGATCACCCTCACCCGCCTGGAAGAGATCCTCCCGCGGGTATTCCCCGAAGGCGGAGAATACGTCTGTCTGGTGGGGGCCCAGACGGTTGAAAAGCCCTACCGCATTGGGGCGGTTGAGTTCAGGCCCTACGTCCCGGCGGAAGTGGTGCTACCTTTCTGCGACTGGACGATCTGCCACGGCGGGCAGAACACCATCATCCAGTCTTTGCGCGCAGGCGTGCCGCTGATCATTTTCCCCGGACCGATCTTTGAGCGGCGGTTCAATGCTGCCAAAGTGGAACGTGCGGGCGCGGGAAAGATGGGCGAACTGGACCAGTTTTCACCGCAGTGGCTCAAGGAAGTGATGCAAGAACAGAAAGCCTGTGCAGCGAATGCGGGTGAATTGAGGACGAAAATCCTGGCTTTGGGCGGCGCGGATGCTGCCGTAAAGCGCATGGAAGCATGGCAGGCAGAATAAGGATCAAGGTGAATCAATGAAAGAACATCAAACCCTTCCAAAAAGAATCCTGGCTATAAATGGCAGCCATCATGGAGTTAAAGGACATACCCACGCCTTTCTGCAGACAATATCAAAAGGAGTCACCGCTGCCGGGGGTGAGTTTGAAGAGGTTGTGCTGGCCGGTTTGAAAATCCAGCGCTGTCTGGGCTGCGGCTTTTGTCATACTCCCGATCATGCCCTGCACTGCGCCCTGGAGGAAAAGGACGACGTGGCTTGGGTGTTTAATAAAATGGCTAACGCCGATCTGATCATTTTTGCCACCCCCATCCAGGTTTTTGGGATTTCAAGTTTATTGAAAACGTTACTGGATAGGCTTTACAGTACCAGTGATGTGAACCGCTTTCGCGTAACCCGATCCGGGCTTTTCTTCCACGATATCAATGAACGTATTTGCTCAAAGCCATTTGTCTCATTGATAAACTGTGACAACCTGGATGAAGAAATGCCTTTAAATGCACGTCATTATTTCAGACAATACGCGCGCTTTATGGATGCTCCCCTAGTGGGTGAATTGATCCGCAATGCGGGCGGGATCGTTCTTCAGAAAAATGATCCGGAAATATTGCTCAAGTTCCCAAAAATTGCAGATGTTTTTTCGGCATATGAAGAAAGCGGGCGGGAACTGGTTTCCATGGGCAGGATTCGCAGAAGCACGCAGCAAAGAGCCAATCAGGAAATCATCCCGGTGCCGTTCTTTGGGCAATTAAAGCGGCTTTCCATTTTTAAGCACATCATGGTGGAGAAGGCAAAAAGGTTGCTTGATTTCAAGGTTTCTGAAAAAGGATAAGAAGGTGGAAAAAGAGAAAAACGCTTTGATGAATACCAATATCCCCTGGCTGTATCTGGCCCTGGGGGCGGCCCAGGCTGCCCACAGCGTCGAAGAGGTGCTGACCGGCTTGTGGCAGAATTTGCCCGCAGCAAGCGGATTCCTTCACGCCACAACGGGCTGGGTGCCGGTGATGACCTGGAGTGGGGAAGGATTTGCCGCCGCCAACCTGGTAATTGTGGCGCTGCTGTTGGGGTTCAGTCCGTTCCCGTTTCAAAACAGGACCTGGGCCTGGAAGGTGGTAGGGGTGATTGCGGTAGTTGAAACCCTCAACGGGCTGGGGCACATGAGCGCCGCACTTGTCACAGGCTGCTATTCTTCGGGCTGTATTTCAGCCGTTTTCCTGTTTGTTATTGGCATTTTAATTTTGACGCAATTGGGGAGGAAGAATGCAAAACAGTCGTAACTATTGGAGCAGGATGAAGCCTGTCAAAAATTTACACCGTTTATTATATGCGATTGGACTGGGTCCTGTGGTGGGGAAGATCATCCTGCTGCTGACCACCACCGGGCGCAAGAGTGGGTTGCCGCGGGTGACGCCCTTGCAGTATGAGTGTATTGACGGTGATTATTATCTTGGCGCCGCCAGGGGTTTACGCGCGGATTGGGTGCGCAACATCCAGGCGGACCCGCGCGTATCGGTACGGGTCAAGAGGCTGTGCTTTGATGGACAGGCCGAGATCATCACGGATGCCGCAAAGATCGCGGACTTCCTGGAAGTGCGTCTGCAGCGCCACCCGCGCATGGTCGGTATGATGATGGAGCGCATGCATCACGTGACCAGAACGCCTTCGCGGGCGCAACTTGAAGAGATCGCAAAGGACGAGGCTTTGGTGATCATCAGAAAGGCAAAATGAACCTGATTGAGACGAACGCATTAAGACGGTGTTTTGGCGATATTGCGGCCGTGGACGGCGTGACGTTGAACGTGCGCAGCGGCGAGATCTTCGGTTTGGTCGGGTCGGACGGGGCCGGCAAGACCACCACCCTGCGGTTATTGGTGGGCGCGCTTAAACCAGACGAAGGCGCGGTACGCGTCTGCGGGTATGACGTGCTCACACAGACGGAACTGGCTCGCGAAAAGATCGGCTATCTCTCGCAGCGCTTTTCGATGTATGAAGATCTGACCGTGCTGGAAAACATCCGTTTCTTCGCCGAAGTACGCGGACTGGACATGAAAGAATGGAAACCGCGCTGCATGGAACTGCTGGAATTTGTCGGCCTTGAGAAATTCACCGGCCGCATCGCAGGATTGCTATCCGGCGGTATGAAGCAGAAACTGGGCCTGGCGGCGGCGCTGGTCTCGCGTCCGCAGGTGCTGCTGCTGGACGAGCCCACCACGGGGGTGGACCCTGCCACCCGTCAGGACTTCTGGCAGTTGATCATCAAGATCGTCGGCAGCGAAGGCATGGCAGTCGTGATCACCACGCCCTACATGGATGAAGCCTCCCGCTGCAACCGGTTGGGTTTCATGCGCTCGGGCCGCATCATTGCGGAGGGCTCCCCTTCACAGCTGCGTGAGCGGCTTGATGGGCGCATTATCGAAATCCAGACCTCGCAGCCGATAAGGCTGATCGAAAGGCTGCAGGGAATCCCCGGCGTGGAGGACGCGCGCGCCTTTGGCGATAAACTGCATCTCAGGGTCAGGCCCGGCGAGGCAAACAAGGTCATGAAACTGGTAAAAAAGAGAGACGGCAAAGAAAAAGCTTTGAGCGCCCCTCCACGGCCGGTGCCGGCGACTCTGGAAGATGTGTTCATCTCACTTTCGCATGATAACGGCATTGAGGATCAAGACCATGAATGAGAGCATTGTCATTGCCAGAGACCTGACGCGCCGTTTCGGCGATTTCACCGCCGTAGACCACGTCAACTTCGAGGTAAAGGCCGGCGAGATCGTGGGCTACCTCGGTCCGAACGGCTGCGGCAAGACCACCACCATCCGTATGCTGCTGGGGCTGCTTGAACCGAGCGAGGGCAGCGCCTCCGTGTTGGGATATGACGCCTTTCGCCAGACCGAAGAAGTCAGGGCGCGCTGCGGCTACATGTCGCAGAAATTTGCCCTCTATGACGACATGACCGTAATTGAGAATATGAATTTTTACGCGGGCGTCTACGGCATCCGCGACAGGATCAGGATCAACGAGACGCTTGACCTGGTGGGGCTGAAGGACAGGCCGAAGGAACTCACGGCGGGATTGTCTGCCGGGTGGCGGCAGCGCCTGGCGCTGGGTATCGCGTTGGTGCACAAGCCGCAAATCCTCTTTCTTGATGAACCCACGTCCGGTGTGGACCCGGTGGCGCGGCGCGAGTTCTGGGAGATGATCTACCAACTGGCACAGGGCGGTGTGACCATTTTCATCACCACCCATTACATGGACGAAGCCGAGTACTGCAGCAAGGTCGGCTTGATGAAAGACGGCCGCCTGCTGGCCATGGATCAGCCCACACAGTTGAAAAAGACTTATATCAAGGGTGAGATATGGGATGTTGCCGCAGAAAATATGGTGGAAACCATCGAAAAGGTTTCCACCATAAAGGGAGTGTTGCAGACCAGTCTCTTGGGCGATCTTGTTCACGTCATTGTTGATCCCGGGGTCTGCCCGAAAGGTAAATTTTATAAGCAGCTAAAACAAAACGGCATGCGCGGGGTGAAAATATCTCCTGGCGAGCCAAGCCTGGAAGATGTTTTCATGGGGTTGACCCGCTAATTCATGGCAAAGTAAGCCTTACGCACCCTTTCGTCGGAAATGAGTTGTTCCTTCGTTCCGTAAAGCACCACCTTGCCTTTTTGCAGGATGTAGCCGCGCCCGCAGATTGCCAGCGCCTTGACGGCATTCTGTTCGATCAGCAGGATGGAAGTGCCGGCCTGGTTCAACTCTTTGATGATGCTGAAGGTCTGCTGTACCAGTTTGGGTGAAAGGCCCAGTGAGGGTTCGTCCATGAGCAGTAGTTTGGGATTTCGCATCATGGCGCGTGAGACGGCCAGCATGGTTTGTTCACCGCCGGAGAGCGTACCGGCCAACTGGTTCCGTCTCTCCCCGAGGATGGGAAAACGCCGGTAAGCTTCAGCGATGCGTGTGTGCATGAGTTCTTTGTCGTTCTCGGTGAACATGTATCCGGTTTTCAGGTTTTCTTCAATGGTCATCTTGGGGAAGATGCCTCTTCCCTCCGGTACGACCACAATCCCCTTTGAAACGATCTGGTGTGGCTTCAATTTGTTGATATTTTCTTCCAAAAAAGAAATCTCTCCTGAAACCACGGGCGTAAGGCCGATGATGCTGCGCATGAGGGTGGTTTTGCCTGAGCCGTTGGGCCCCAAAATGCTGACGATCTCGCCCTGACTGATCGAAAGCGAAACATCTTGAATGACGGTGGACTTTCCATACTTTACGCTGATATTCTTAAGATCAAGCATTTTCTGCCTCACTTCCCAAGTAAGCTTCTTGTACGAGTGGATTCGAAGAAACCTCAAGGAATGTACCTCTGGCAATTTCCTTCCCATAAGAGAGCACGATATTGTAATCAGCAGTTTTTTGCACAACAGCCATATCATGCTCAATCAGAATGATACCGATGCCCTTACGCAGTTCCCTGATCTTCAAGATGTCTTCCATCAACTCGGCTGATTCGTTTGGGTCCATGCCGGCGGCTGGCTCATCCAGAAGCAGCACATCCGGATCGGAGGCCAGGGCGCGGCAGATCTCGAGTTTTCTGCGTTCGCCGGGGACAAGATCTCCCGCGCGGCGGTAGGGATTTTCGGCGAGGAAGGGACTGAAATGGCTGAGAATCTCCAGGCACTTGTCAATATCTTCAGAAAGCTCACTGGCGAGACGTTTTCTTGCCAAAATGGATTTGAAAAGTATGCCTTTTGAAAGGGTTGCCATACCGACCAGCACGTTATCCAAAACGCTGATGTTATCGAACAGTCGGCTCTGCTGAAAGGTCCGTTTGATGCCCATTTTGGCGATCACGTGAGGGGCATATCCGTTGATGACCGTGCCCTTGAAGTTGATCTCGCCCGAAGTCGGTGTGTAGAGGCCGGAAACAACGTTGAAAATGGTGGTTTTTCCGGCTCCGTTGGGACCGATAATGCCAAGGATCTCGTCTTTGTGCAGCGTCCATGACACGGTGTCGATGGCGGTAAGACCGCCGAACCTCATCACTAAATCTTTTGCGGATAAACAGATCTCAGTCATGGTTGTCACCCTTTAAAGCGTTTTCCTTGCCAAAGATTTTTCCGGCGTAAACGCGGATTTGCTGTTTGACGATCCCGGAAGGCCGGAAGATAAGCATCAGGAGGATGATCAACCCGGTCGCCAGCATGCGGAAGTCCGCCAGGGAGCGGAATTTCTCGGGAGCCACGGACAGAATGAACGCTCCGATGCCGACGCCCACGATATTGTCCATGCCGCCCATGATCACCATTCCCAGTATCTGCAGGGAGGTGTTCATGTTGAAGTTCTCAGGGGAGATATAGCCAATGTAATGGGCGTAAAGCGAACCGGCGATGCCGGCCAGAAATGCTCCTACTGCGAAGGCAAGCAGTTTCATTTTTGAGGTATTCACCCCGCTGCATTTCGCGGCAATTTCATCCTCACGGACGGCGTTAAAGTACAATCCGACTTTTGAGTTGAATATGAACCTGGAAACAACAAAGGCCAGTATCGCGAAAATAAGGACGAAATAATAGAAATTGACCTGGATGGGATAGGTGTTTCCAAAGAGCCTTATCGATGAGAACAGCGACCACCCGAATATTTCGGGCGCGGGGATGTTCTTGATCCCGTTGGGTCCGCCGGTAAAGCCCATGTTGTTCAACATGATGTACGTAACCAAACCAAAGGCGATGCTCACCAGGGCCATGTGGTAGGAACGCGTCTTGAGGGTCGGAAGACCGACCAGCCACCCGAACAAAGCTGAGATACATCCAGCCGCAATTATCGAAATCCAGAAGGAAAGTCCAAGTTTGGTGGAAAGCAGCGCAGAGGTATATGCGCCCACGCCGTAGAACGCGGCATATCCCAGATTTGGGATACCGGTACTGCCTACCTGAAAGTTAAGTCCAAGCGCTAGAATAATGGAAATCAGCGCAATGATCAAAATGTGGATGACATACGGCTGTGTCCGCAGGGTCAGCGGGATCACAAGGGCAGCCAATATACCGGTGACGAGCAGAAGGACCTTGTCGGTCCGCATCGATTCAGTGATCAATGCTTTGACAGCCGGCACTCTGGAATAGGCAAAGAACAGACCTGCTCCGGCAGCCAGGCATAAGAGCACGACCGCCCAATTTTCGTACGCGACGATCGCATAAACCAGGGCAATGATGACCAATAATAGGGCTGGTGTTAATCCTCGTTTTAATGAAAAACGAGCGTTTTTTCCGAGATTTGAAGATTCCATGTGATTGATACCTATACTTTCTCGAATATTTTTTCACCCAGGATGCCGCTGGGCCTGAAGATCAGAAACGCGATCACGGCAAGGAATGAAAAAACATCCTGGTATTGGGAACCGTTCGGAATATACGCGGCGGCAAAGACTTCAATGAATCCCAATAAAAAGCCGCCGACAATGGCTCCTTTGAAATCCCCCAATCCACCGATCACTGCTGCGGAGAACCCTTTGATCCCAAGGTTGCTGCCCAGGTTGAATTTTGTGATGCCGTAATAGGTGGCATTCAAGATGCCTGCCATACCGGCCAGGGCGGACCCGATCATAAAAACGGCAATGATGGTTCTTTCGATATTGATGCCCATCATTTGAGCGACGTCTGCGTTTTGAGAAACAGCGCGCATGGCTACGCCCATTTTTGTTTTGTGAATGATGAAATTAAGGCAAAGGATGCAGACGATCGTGAGAAAGATAATGGTCAGTGAATCGTATCCGAGGGTGATGTCAAGCAGATGGAATCCTCCGCTCGGTAATAGCTTTGGAAAAACCTGTGGGTTGCTTCCGTTCGGATATATAACGCGTATCCCTTCACGGATCACTTGCCCGGCCGCGACGGTGGCGAGCAGCAAAATAAGGCGCGGTGCGGCGAGCAGCGGTTTTACCAGAATCTTGTAGACGGCGGCTCCCCATATTCCGGTTAATAACAAAATAAGGATGATCAAAATAGGGATCATCAAACCGGCGGACGCTGATATCCATCCTGCTTTGGTGGCATATAGAAAAATGGGCATCATCAGGAAGGTGCCCAAAACGCAGGTATCGCCGTGAGAAAAATTCGCCAGGTTGATGACACCCACGTACATGGTAAAGCCCACGGCCACGAGTGAATAAAGACTGCTGACCAAAAGCGCGGAAATTAAAAGTTGTAAAAGAGTATTCACTTTGTTCTTCCTACTTTGACTTGAAAATACCGAAAGCGCGCATATACATGCGCGCTTTCTCCAACAAATATCTTATTTAACCCAGGGGAGGGTTCTTTCACCACTGGCATATTCAGATTCTTCGTATTTAACCCACTTTTGATCCTGGTTAACATACATGGTCAAACCGCCGACGCCGTTCTGTCCGTATTCATCCCATTCGATGTCGCCGATCACGCCCTTGAAAGAGTGTGACAGGATGTATTCCACGATCTTAGCTTTATCGGGACCGACTTCCTTCAAAGCTTCAAGGATGATGGCCGCTGAATCGTAAGCATAGGGGCCGTTCTGTTCGTAAGGATCGGTGTATTTCGCGTTGTATGCTTCAACGAAGGCGATACCTTCTTCGGTGCTGTTGACGTCGAACGTACCGGAGCAGAAAGTGCCTTCCGCGTCGTCCAATGTGATCTCACCGAAAGTGTCGGATTGGATTCCAGGAGGGCCCATGAAGAGCACGTCGGTCAAACCCATTTTCATGGATTGGATCCTGACACCGGCTGCTTCAGTGGTTACGCCGGCGTAGAAGATACCTTCGGGATCAAGTTCGACAACCCGGCTTAATACTGCTGAAAAGTCCTGCTGGCCGATGGTCACGCCGATCGACTCGAGGATCTCTCCGCCGCGTTTTTCCATGGCGGCAGTGAACTCGTCACGGATTTTGGTGCCGTAATCGGACGTATCGTTGATGATGACCCATTTCATGATCCCAAAATCGACAGCATAGTCACCGGCAAGTTCCATGCTTTGTTCCGAGGTGGGGATGACACGGACGGGTTCGTCATAATCGTTGCCGTAGATAATGTCGCGGTGGATGGTGCCCCACAAGACCTGGGCCATGCCGTATTTGTGGAAGACATCCACGGTGGCGAGACCTACCGGGCTGTTCCAGTGCGTGGCGGCGGCCACGACATCGGGGTCAGACGCGATCTTGGTCGCGGCAGCCACACCGGTGGCGGGGTCTGAAGCGTCATCTTCGTAGACTACTTCGACGTTATATGGATAGTCGCCGGCGGCCAGTACTTCGTCCACTTTGAGCTGGAACGAATTTTTCGCGCCGATACCTACCGCGGCGTTTCCACCAGACAGCGGACCGATAAAACCGATCTTAACCGTCTGTTTTTCTGCTGTTTTTGATGAACCGCAGCCCACAACGGACAGGGTCAAGAGAACAGCCAGCAAAATCAATACTAACTTCTTGCTCATTTCTCCTCCAATAATTTGAAAATGAAGCTGATATAGGGATTAGTTGCAACAGCTAGAAAAACTATAAAAAAACGCTGATGTGAATAAAATCAGCGCAATCGGGTTTTGTTTGTAGGGTTAAAAAACTTTTTCTTGTAGGAATATTCTTACAGGCTTATTTTTTGTGCAATCCGTTTTCCATCACGTAACGCACCAGTTCGGCCGTGCTCGTGATGGATAGTTTTTGGAACACCCTGATACGGTAGGTGCTGACCGTTTTGGGGCTGATGTGCAGTGAAGAGGCGATGTCTGTGATCTTCTTTCCGTCCGCCAGTTCAAGCATGACTTGGAACTCCCTGTCGGACAGGGTTTCGTGCAGCTTTTCGGTGTTGGAGGAGGACAGATCATCGACCAGGATCTGCGCAAGCGTTGAGGTGACATATTTCTTCCCCGTGATCAGCTTTTCAATGGCTCCGACCAATTCAGTGGGGGCGCTGTCTTTGGTGAGATACCCGTGGGCGCCGTTCTTCATGGCACGGCGCGCGTACTGTTCTTCGGGGTACATGCTCAGGAAAAGCACCTTGGAGTCGGGTTTTACAGTTTTGACCTGATTCAGAATTTCCAGGCCATTCCCGTCCGGGAAGGAGACATCCAATATGATGATGTCAAACTGATCGTTGATGATGGCGTGCAGGGTATCGGCGGCCGTACTGGTCTCATGGACCTCGATGGGGTATTGCAATTCAGAAAGGATGTCTTTAACCCCCCGACGGACAATGGCATGATCGTCAGCGATCAATATTCTAATCATCATAATGCCTCTGATCCTTCGTTTTGATACAGTGGGAAGCTGGTGACAATAGTGGTTCCGGCGTTCTTGTCCCCGGAGATTTCAAATAAACCGCCTTTTTGTTTGGTGCGTTCCTGCATGCCGAGCAGACCCAAAGAGCGGCTGTCGTAGACTTCGCTGACCGTGATCCCCCGGCCGTTGTCTTTGATCCGCATTTTCAGAATATCCTCTTCAACGGTTATCGAGATATCCACTTTGGAGGCTTGCGCGTGACGGGCAATATTGGTCAGGCATTCCTGAAAAATCCGGTAGATGGTCGTTTTTAAAGAAGTTTCGAGAGAGAGTTCGTCTTTTGGGAAGGATAATTGACATTTAATGCCGGAACGGTGCATGAACTCACCCACGTACCATTCCATGGCCGAGATCAGACCCAGGTCGTCAAGCAAACCGGGTCTTAACTCTGAGGTCAGACGGCGGCTAATCTTAATAGCTTCGTCGATGTAGGATTCCATCGTTCTATAACGTTCAATGACCTTTGAGTCTTCAGTGCAGTTGCGTTTGCACCAGGCGATATCCATTTTGAGGCCGGTCAGCAGTTGGCCGAACTCGTCGTGGATCTCACGCGCGAGGTAGGCCCGGTCATTTTCGATGGCGGTCTGCAGATAATTGGTCAGCGCCCTCAGTTTTTCTTCATTTTCGATCAGGGCGGCCTGCGCCTTGCGCATGAGCGAGACGTCGCGCCATAGACAATAGGCCTGGTCCAGGGTGCCCAACTCAGGCCGGCCGATGCGTCCGTCAAAGGAGATATCGAAAGCCTCTCCATTCTTTCGCACCATGCGGTACTGCAATTCGTGGATCTCACCTTTTTTAAGAAATATGGCGAAGTCGTCCACAAAGCGCTTCTTGTCATCGTTGTGCAGATACTTTCCGAACCATGTGCCGATGACTTCGTCTTTTGCATAGCCCAGGGTTTCGAGCCAGGCATCGTTAACGTCGTTCAAGCAGCCTTTTCCATCAAGCGATTGGTACGGCAGCGGGGACTGCTGGAAAAGGATGCGGTAGTATTCGGTGTGTTTTCGCAGTTCTTCATGCAGGAGAACGCGTTCCGTGATATCGGTGTAAAGGGCGATCGCCCCCAGGTAAAGATTGTTTTCATCGAACAGCGGATTGGCGGCAACGTTCACCCAAATAATGGAACCTGTTTTGGTCAATAATTTCAGTTCGTAGTTCTCGTGAAGCCCCTTTTTTCGGTTGGCGATCTTTTCCGCGATGATGCGTTTTCCTCTGTCGTTCAGCATGTTGCCGTAGGGATGTTCGATCAATTCAGGCAGTGAATAGCCGGTCATCTCGGAGAATTTGCGATTGATGAAGAAGAAATCGCCCTTCTCGTCAAAGGTACAGATGCCTTCTTCCGCGGTCTCGACGATACTGCGGTATTTCGTCTCGCTCTTTTCCAGTTCAATGCTGAGTTTTTTGCGCATCAACTGGTTCGAGAACAGCAGTCCCAGCGCGACAGTCACAATGGGATAGATGATCATCACTGAGGGGATGACATGCCTTGAGACTTCCTGGAACACGTCGGCGGGCAGGGCGGTCGAATCGATGAACATCACCAGATGGACGATGATGCCGAAGAAATACAACTCGAGCCAGGAGCTTTCTTTTTCCTGTTTTTGCCTGAAGTAGCGCCAGCCCACGCCGATGGCGGTGGAGGTTGAGATCACCAGCACTCCCATGGTGGTGCCGGCGCCCCCCTGCCAGATGCGAAAGACGCTCGTGATCACGGCGGCGATGGCGGATGGAATAAAACCGAAGAACAGCCCTGAAATGCTCAACAAGATCGAGCGCGTGTCAAACACAACGCCCGGTGAGAAGGGGATCGTGGACAGCATGACCGCGATGCCGAGACCGCCGATGGCGAACCCTGAAATGACCTTCCCCCAAATGGATTTGCTGTCCGTTTTTTGGGTGACCAAACCGTAAACGGCCCAAAGCGATAAAAGCAGCGCGGCGTTGTTGATCAGTCCAAGAAAGATACTCTCTTTCATAGGGATTATTCTACAACGCTTTTTTAGATAAATACGCGCTTACGGGAAAACTCCATACTTTGATAAAGGAATTGTAGGTTGGCGTCAACGATCCAAAAATAATAATTGCTTTTCCGGCCCGTTGACCCACCATATCTCTGTTGCACAATGCGCAATTAAGTTGACACCCCACTAAACCTCCCTATAATCAAAGCATGTCCACTGAAAAAACAATTGATATATTGGACGCCTCTTCCTTAAGCTACGAAGAGCGTGTCACCGCCGCCGCCGCGCAGGGGCTGTTGAACCGCGCGCAGCCGCGCGTTTTCATCGACTACGGCTGCTATGATGACCCGCAGGCGCGCCGCACCAACGAACTCTTCATGGACGACGAGCACTGGTACGGCAAATACCGCGGACTTTTGGGCAACCAGGACCAAAACAACCTTGACTATTACGTAAAGGAGCACGGATTCAAGGCCAAAAAGGTCAAAGACCTTGATGCTTTGGTCAGCGAGCATTTGGACGAATTAAAAGGTTGCGTGGTCTGGGATGACCAACTGCCCGATTCGATCAACGCGGCTGTCATGCTGGCCGGCCTGGAAGACTTGCTGCCGGTCAGTCCGGCGCGGGAAGAATGGGCGCGCTCCAAAGGGCTGGAACTGAAACACGACCTGCGCGGACACTGGCGCGACCGTATCGAGGTCTATGCGTGGGCATTTGAGCATCTCTTCCCGCGCTGCAAGAAAGGGTTCGCGGCCTGCCTTGAACCGGGCTGGGGACGGCCTGAATTCCTCGATTACGCGGTGCAGAACAGCATCTTCACCTACAGCCTGAGCAGCAGTGTCAAAGGCTTCGGCAGCACAATGCTCTTGCTGCTGTCCTTCGGTCCGCCCTGGCTGCGTGAGGCGCTCTTCGCCCTGCGTCTGGACGGCTTGCTGAAGCGCCTGGCGCTGAACTGGATGGGTCGCAAATCGGAGGAAGTCAAGCTGTCGAACCGCATCCAGCGCGCCGTGGAGGCAAAACCCTATCCGACCATTTTCGGCTGGCACACCTGTCGTGACGATGAACTAGCGTTCATGTTCCAGTTGTCGTCCAACGGCCTGCGCCTGGTGCCCTCGCACCTGGCTGGGAACTTCTCCTTCCACAGCCGGGTGAAGCCACTCGCTGAATTTAAACCTGATCCAATCCCAGAGGTGGAACTCGATCCGCAGGGTGTCTACGTGACCTTCACCCTCTCGGACGGCGACCAGTTGATGATGATGAACACGGCCGAACTGGGCAGCTGGCGCAGTTCCGCGCGCGGCAGCGTGCCCTTCAACTGGGAATGTCAGCCGCTGCTGGTTGAACTGGCGCCGGCCTTGCTGGAGCGTTTCAGCCGCACCAAAACGAAGACCGACTGTCTGGTGGCTGGCCCCTCCGGGGCGGGCTACATCGTGCCTCCCCTGGCAGGGGATTTCGGTGCTTATATGAAGGAGTCCGCCAGGATATGCGAGAAGGCTGGCATCCGGGTGGTCACCACCTACGTGGCCGATCCGCCCGCGCGCCTGTTGAAACAGCTTGACCACTTCAAAGGCGGTTTGTTGGGCTTCCTGAGCGGTTATGCCATCGTCAGCCGCGCGCCGCAGATTTTGATCAACGATACGCCCATGATCGCCAATGAGATCCCCGCGGCCACCAATGTCTGGGATGAACCGGAAGAGATCTTCAAAAAACTGGAAGCGCTGATCGCCGCCGCTCCCCAAAGGCCGCGTTTCATCGGCATCCATTTCTTTGCCTACCGCACCACCATCGAAGATGTCGCCAAATTCGTCTGTGAGAACGAACGCGAGCACCTGCACTTCGTCCGTGCGGATGAATTTTTGATCGCCGCAAGACAATATTTACGATCTCAGCGAAAGTAGAGGACAGACATGTTAGCCAAATTACCATTAAAAACTAAAGTCGCTTATGGTGTGGCAGATTTGGGTATTTCCCTGCTGACGGCCTCCATCCAATTCTTCCTGCTGTTTTACTACACGGATATTCTGGGCATCGACCCGGGGCTGGCAGGGACGGCCCTGCTGGTCGGCAAACTCACCTGGGACGCGATCAATGACCCGGTGTTTGGTTATTTATCCGACCGTACCAAAAGCCGCTGGGGACGCCGCAAACCCTACATGCTTTTTGGCGCTGTCCCGTTCGGTCTGACGATCTGGCTGTTGTTCTCGCTGCCGCCCGGCATGACCGGCGCGACAGCCTTTTTGGCTGTTCTGGGCTCTTTCCTGCTGGTGGATACCACCCAGACGCTGGTGAGCGTGCCTTACTACGCGCTCTCGGCTGAACTGACCTATGATTATGACGAACGCACCTCGCTCATCTCCATCCGCATGATCTTTACTGTGGTCGGGTATATCATGGGCGCGGCAGCCACAACCGCCCTGGCAGGGTTGTTCATGGGCATGGGATTCAGCAAAACGGCGTCTTACAGCTGGACAGGGGCGGTGTTCGGCGCGATTGCCATCATTACCGCCCTGATCACCACTCTGGGCGTCAAAGAAACCGCCAATCCCGACTTGAAACCGGCCGAGATGCCGGCCCTCTCGCAGATCAAACACGTTTTAAAGAACCGGCCTTTCGTGCAGTACATGATCATGAGCACCATCATCAGCATCAGCTTCACCCTGCTGACATCTCTCTTCCCGTATTTTCTGATGTACCAGCTTCATATGGAGGCGCAGACCCCGCTGGTGATGCTGGTCATGTTGGTGACCATTGCCATCTTCCTGGTTCCATGGCGTTTTGTCTCGCAGAAGATCAATAAGGGTCCTGCCTATGCGCTCGGCCTGGGAATTGCCAGTCTTGCCATCCTTGGGGCTTTTTTCCTGCCGGAAGGCGAGACGGCGCTGATTTACGTGGTGGCTTTCGTGGCCGGACTTGGCTTCTCTGCCCAATACGTCTTCCCGTGGAGCATGATCCCGGATGTGATCGAAGTGGACCAGGCGAAGACGGGGGAACGGCATGAGGGCATCTATTTCGGGGTCAACAGCTTTTTGGGTAAGTTATCCGGCGCGCTGGGTATCGCAGCCAGCGGGTGGTCGCTCAAGCTGTTCGGATACGTAGCCAACGCCCAGCAGACGCAGCACGCCCTGTTTGGCATCCGGTTCTTCTTTGCCATCGTGCCGGTGATCGCCTTTGCTATCGCGCTTCCGCTTTTGATCTGGTATCCGATCACCAGGCAGAATCACGACCAATTGACCGGCAAAACACAGAGATAAAAAAATCAACCCCTCGAATTTTCGAGGGGTTGCAGTTTATTTTACGATCACATTCAAATCAAACGTGTTGATCGGCGAGGTATCTTCCTCAAAGGAACGGTAATAAATGAGTTTCAGAGAGGTTGAACCGCTATCCAGGGCTTTGAATTTAAAAGTATACACACCTCCCGATCCGATCAACGAAGAATCTGATTTGTATTCCACGTCCCCTGCGGATTTGAGGATGGTTTGATCCACCTCTGCCAGTTCCCAGTTGTACCCGGTGGTGGGATTGCCCTGCAGGGATATGGAAAGCGTTGCCCCTTTTTTGATCTCAGTCGTTTGTCCATTGCTTTCTTCATCGAGTTTCACGTTCTTTCCTCCGCAGGCAGACAGGCTGACCAACAGGGCAATGGAAACCAACAAAACAAGAAATGATCTCTTCATTTTTTTCTCCTGAAAAACTCATCTGACGATCAATATCAAGGATACACACAAGAACCAGGCGATGGTGGCAAAGAAAAGCATCCATTCGAGGAAAGGGGTTCTCCAAAAGTGCGGACGGGTCTTCTTCTTGGCGGGATCTAGCAGATAGTTCTCTTCTCCGTTATCGTCCGTTTTCTTGCGCACGATCAACAGGAACGCAGAATAAGCGATGATGGCAAAGATGCCGAACACGTTGACGATCAGCGGGATCGCGCGATGGCCGGAGGGCTGCGCAAAGACGGAGATGGTAAAAAAGAGCACCGTTAGTAAACCTGATCTGAAAAAGGTCATGGCTGCCTTGCGATGAGGTTCCAGCCGTTCCATGGAGAAGATTCCCACGAAGATACTGGAAACCGCGGCCAGCAAACCGGCAGCGGTGCCGATGTATCCCCAGATATTGGAGAGCGCCAGTCCCAGACGGGCGATGAAGGGCAGGAACATCAGGCCGCCGAGGATCATGCTGGCATTGAAGATCACGGCCAGTTTTGAGACGCCCACTTCGCCCAGTTCGGAGATGAAATGGTTCAGGATCGAATATTTTCCCCCGTTGCGGTCGCGGTAGGGCAATGACGTGATCAGGCTGCCGCATAACATCACCAGGCTGCCGGTCCAGCCAAAATGGAATAACCAGTTCGCCAATGCCATTTCCTCCTGTTTGCGTCTTTAATTTCCTTGTTTTTTATTGTATCATCAGCATCATATTTGGTTTTTCGTTCAGCAAATCTAAGGGTGACGCATGTATGACCAATTGGCAGAAGATTATGATCGATTTGTAGATTGGGAGTCCAGATTAAGGGTTGAACTTCCGTTCATCGAAAAAATCCTTGGGAATGTAGAAATGGATAACAGACAGCCGCTGCACATCCTGGACGCTGCCTGCGGAACAGGAATGCACGCACTGGCACTGGCAGAGCGAGGATACCTGGTGACCGGTGCAGATCAAAGCAGCCAGATGGTCCTTGCCGCTCGTCATAATGCCGCAAAAGCTGACCGGACAGTCGATTTTGAAAACGTCGGATTCGGCGAATTAGCCAACCGTTTTGGAAAAGAACAATTCGACGCGGTCTTATGTCTGGGCAATTCACTGCCGCACCTGCTGAAAGACAGCGACCTGAAAAATGCGTTGTCAGATTTTTTGGTCTGCCTAAAGAAGGGCGGATTTCTTGTCATTCAAAATCGAAATTTTGACGCGGTAATGAAAACCCGCAGCAGGTGGATGTCCCCACAGGAATTCCAGGAGGGGTATGACCAATGGGTATTTCAACGGTTTTATGATTTTGATTCTGATGATCTGATCAGATTTAACATGGTAACGTTGAAGCGCACGGGTGACCTGCCCTGGGAATCCAGGGTGGATTCGACCTATCTGCGGCCGCTTCTTCAAGCGGATCTTGAAAAAGCGCTTGAGTCCGCCGGTTTTGACTGTATCTGTTGTTACGGCAACCTGATGGGGGAAAGCTTTGATCCTCTAAACAGCGAGAATCTGATACTCATCAACAAAAAATAGTACACCAATAAAACAGATTATTCGTATGTAAACTGTTGAGGCATATTCATTGTATGAAGGAGAGGTTATGGAAATCATCCAGGTTAATAATCCCAAAGAGTTGAAAGCATTTATTGATCTTCCTTATTCGCTCTACAAGAACGATCCTGTGTGGGTGGCTCCGCTGCGTTCGGAACAGGCAGGCCAATATGTACCCGAAAAAAATCCCATGCTCAACCACTGCACGTACGCGCTTTTCCTGGCACAAAAAGATGGAAAGATTGTCGGCAGGATATCCGCCTTCATCGATCACCTGGCCGTGGACCACTGGAAGCAGCCGGTAGGGCTGTTTGGATCCTTCGAAAGTATCAATGATGCCGAAGTGGCAAAAGGGCTGTTGGACGCGGCAAAAAATTGGCTGTTGGAAAAAGGGATGACCTCCATGCGAGGCCCTTGGAGCTTTGCTTCACAGGAATGGGGACTGGTTGTGGATGGTTTCGAGCCGTCCCCGGTTATCATGGCGCCATATAATCCGCCTTATTACAACGAACTTTTGCTGGCTTATGGGCTGAAGAAAGTGGAAGACCTCAAGGTGTACGTGATCGATGCCAATGAAGGTTACACCTTCCCGGAGCGCTATCTGACCCTGACGGAACTTGTGAAGAAACGCTACGGTGTGACCGTCAGAGAAGTGGACATGAAGAACCTCGAAAAGGACGTATTGACCATTACGGAACTTGCCAATGAGTCCATTTCGGACAACTGGGGCTTTTATCCGGTCACGGCTGAAGAAGCAGGGGCCATGGCGCGCGATCTGAAGCAGATCGTCAATCCGAAGGGGCTGCTGATTGCCGAATCACGCGATGGCAAACCGATCGGTTTTGCCATGACCCTGCCGGATATCAACAAGATCATCAAGGGCATGGACGGCCGGTTGCTGCCCTTTGGCTGGCTGAAGCTGCTCGTACAGCTGCCCAAACTGAACCAGTTCCGTATGTGGGCGCTGGGTGTAATCCCCGAATATCAGGGCAAAGCCATTGACACGCTGTTATACCGGGCCACTTACGACAATTTGTTCAATGACAAGTTGAGGCTTGAGATCAATTATGTTTTGGAAGATAACGACCGCATGAATAACGCTCTTTCCAAACTGGGGGTGAAGGATTTGAGGCGATACAGGGTTTATGAGATGGAAATATGATCATATGGCAAACGAGTCCTAGTTTAACTCACCCCAAATCCCTCTCCACCCATTGGACGGAGAGGGGCAGTAGATGATACGAAATTTCGCTACAGGCATCAAAAAAAGATTGAAAAAATGCAGTTTTTCATAAGCGAGACCTTTATTTCTAGAAAAAAACAGACTCGTCAAAGACGAGTCTGTTTTACTAAACAGTGATAATTTATTTCTTGGGCAGGAATTGGTCTGCAAAATGACAGGCCACCTGGTGTTCCGGGCGGAGTTCGCGCAGCGCAGGTTCTTCTTTGCTGCAGATCTCCTTGGCCAACGGACAGCGCGGGTGGAAATGGCATCCGGGCGGCGGGTTGATCGGGTTGGGGATCTCGCCTTCGGGCATTTTTTCCGTGCGGCGCTGGGTTGGGTCAGGCACAGGAACGGCCGCCATGAGCGCCTGGGTATAGGGGTGGAGCGGGTGAGCGAAGATTTCTTTCACGTCTCCAAGCTCACACATCTTGCCTAAATACAGGATGCCGATGCGGTCGCAGATATATTTTGCCGTTGCCAGATCGTGGGTGATGAAGAGATAGGTAAGGTTGAACTCTTCTTTCATCTTCATCATCAAGTCAAGCAAGATGGAGCGGACCGAAACGTCGGCCATGGCGATGGGTTCATCCGCCACGATCAGTTCAGGATGGGTGATCAGCGCGCGGGCCAGTACAACGCGCTGGCGCTGACCGCCGGAGATCTGGTGCGGGAAGAGATCGTAATACGCAGCGGGCGGGTTCATTCCGACGGCATGGAAGATATCCAATACGCGTTGACGCCTTTCCTCGGCGGATAACTCAGGCATGTGAATGGCGGCGGGATGTTCAATGGCCTGCCCCAAAGACATACGCGGGTTGAGGGATGCCAGAGGATCCTGAAATACAACTTGCATTCTGGAGCGTAAACGCCGCAGTTCTTCAGCAGAAAGCTCGTCCAGGGCAATACCATCGAAGGTGATCTTGCCGGAAGTAGCTTCGTAGAGTCTCAAGACGACACGGCCGATGGTGGATTTACCGGAACCGCTTTCGCCGGCCAACCCGAATACTTCTCCGCGGCGGATGTCGAAACTTACACCGTCAACCGCCTTTACGGCAGGAATGTGGCCTTTATTCAGAACGGATGCGATCAATCCGGACTGGATCGGGAAATGCATGCGGATGTTATCGACCTTAACCAGTGTTTCACCTTGTTCGGCAACACGGGCAGAGTTATCGGCTTGGATTTTTGTTGTCTTTCTAGCCATGTTGTGCCTCCAACTTCTTGCCTTTACCTTCTTTGGAATACAGCCAGCAAGAAGATAATTGACCATTATTTACGTCTTTGAGAGGCGGTTCCTCTTGCTTACAAATATCCATGGCAAACGGGCAACGCGGATGGTAACGGCAACCAGACGGTGGTTTCAGAAGATTGGGGGGTTCTCCGTTCATCTTGTAAAGTTCTTCTTTATCCATTTTGATATTCGGTACAGATTTAAGAAGACCCTGGGTGTACGGATGTTTTGGATTGGCGAAAACGTCTTCGGCAGTACCTACTTCGGCCATCTTGGCTGCGTACATAACGGCAACGCGGTCGCAGATCTCGGCAACTACACCGATGTTGTGAGTGATCAGAAGGATGGTTAACCCGAATTCCTGCTGCAGTTCTTTGAGCAGATCAAGGAATTTTGCTTCCACGATCACGTCAAGTGATGTGGTGGGTTCATCTGCAATGACAAGCTTGGCGCGTAACGCCAGCGCCAGTGCGATCATGACACGCTGTCGCATACCACCGGACATTTGATGGGGATATTCCTTGAGACGTTCATGGCGAATACCCAGTTTTTCAACCAGTTCATTGGCGCGTTCCTTGGCGGCTTCTTCAGACGTTTGAGGCTCGTGAGCACAGATGGTTTCGGTCAGATGTTTCATGATGCTCTGCACCGGGTTAAGCGAGGTCATGGGGTCTTGAAAGACCATGCCGATCTCGGCGCCGCGGATATCGGGCATCTGGTCGATAGGCAGGGTCATCAGATCGCGGCCATCGAACCAGAGTTCGCCTGCTGCGATACGAGCGGGCCCGTCATGCAAGCGCATGAGCGCTTTTCCAAAAGTGGATTTACCGCAGCCGGATTCACCGACCAGGCCGAGGATCTCGCCTCGTTGGATATCGAGGGAGACATCATCAACCGCCCGTACAATCCCCGCGCGGGTTTTGTATTCGACGGTCATATTTCGAATTGAGTAAAGAATATTATCAGACATCAGCGATCCCTTAATTTCGGATTAAATATTTCACTTAATCCTTCACCCAATAGTGTGAACGATAAAACAACCAGCATAATCGCCAAACCTGGGAATGTGATCATCCACCAGGCAGTTTGGATGAAGCGTTGTCCGCGCGCCAGGTCGATGCCCCAATCCGCGATGGTGGGCGGAAGGCCAAGCCCAAGGAAGGAAAGACCGGCGCCGGTCAAGATCGCATCAGCAACGTTCACCGAGAAGATGATCGCAACCGAAGGAATCACGTTGGGGAAGATATATCGCCAAAGAATTTCGTTTCTCTTGGCGCCGATGCTTTTGGCAGCCTCAACGTAAACTTCTTCTTTGACTGTAAGCGTTTGTCCGCGGACAATACGGTAATAGGTTGGAATATAAAGCACAGAAATGGCTACGATGATGTTCATGATGCTGGGGCCAAGAACGGCGGCGATGGCAATGGCCAAGATCAAGCCGGGGAATGAGTAAAGACTATCCATGATCAAACTCAGAACACGGTCAAATGCTCCGCCGGTAAAGCCGGCCAGTAAGCCCAAAGGAACACCGATGAACAACGAGAGCAAGGCAGAACTAAAGCCGATGATCAAGGCGATACGGGTACCCCAGATCATGCGGCTGAGAATATCCTGACCGATGTCATTTGTACCAAATGTAAAACCGTGAGTCACTGCCAATTCACCGGTGAGTGTATTGACCTCATGAAGCGTGGGGAATTGGGTTTGAACGTCTGCAAAATCCGTGCTGATAATGACAGCCGCTTGAATTTCACCTTCAGTAACAGCGGTAAGAAGTTCTTCAAGAGTGGTGTAACGATTGATCCTGGGGCGTAAACGCAGACCATCTTCTCCGTTCTTGAGTTCGTCATCGATGGTTTGAGCAACACTGTTCAGATCGCCCGAAGTGGATTGCCCCGTTACCACACCAATAATCGGACGTTCGCCGTCTTCAGGGACGGCCAGGTCTTCCAACCCTTCGATTTGCGAGTCAATGGGCGCAATGAGTACGGAAGATGTTGGAATTTCATTTGGCGCCAGAAAACGCGGGCCAACCAGCTCGTCCGGTGCGTATGGGGCAAATAAACCGGGAGCGATTGCGACGATGATAAAACCAAGCACTGCAATGGAGGAGATGACAACGAACCACCAGTCCATCTTATACCACTTGCGTCCCATCATAAATCGACGCAAGATACCAACTTTTTTAAGTTCAGCCTCCCACGATACACCTTCGGGTGGGGGCGTTACGGGATTTTCGTTTTGATAAGACACGTTAATACCTCACACGAGGATCGACAAGAGAGTAAATGATGTCAACAGCCAGGCTTATTAAAGCCACCAGCATTGCAAATACGGTGATCACACTTTGAACGGCATTGTAATCACGCGCTGAGATTCTTTCGACAAGGTAACTGCCCATGCCCGGCCACGAAAAGACCGATTCGGTCAAGACGGCGCCGGCAAGCAGAATGGCAATTTGAAGACCAATGATTGTGATCACCGGGATCATGGCATTTTTCAGAGAATGTCCATAAATAAGCACTCGTTCTCTGATGCCACGGGCGCGAGCTGCACTGATGTAATCAGAATGCATCGTCTCGATGACATTGGCGCGGGTCATACGCACGAACAAGCCTGATTGGATCAAACCCAGTGTGACTGCAGGCAAAATTGTATGAACCACAACAGAGCCGAAGGCTCTCCAGTTTCCTGTAATTAATGAGTCGATGAAATATATATTGGTATGAGTTACAAGCGTTGTACCGATAATGGAATCGATACGCCCGGAGATCGGCAGCCAGCCCAACTTTACACCAAAGAAGAGCTGCAAGATCAAACCGAGCCAAAAGATCGGCAGCGAATAGATCACCACCGCGTATATTCGAAAGAAGTAATCCTGCCATTTTTTTCGTTTGGAGGCGGCCAGGGTACCTCCGAGAATGCCTATTGTTAGTGCCAATATAGATGCCGGAACGATCAATTCGATCGTTGCCGGGAACCTCTCACTCATCTCATCAATAATTGGACGGTGACCGCCCACCAAAGAGTTCCCAAATTTCAAGGTAACCATATTCCCGAGAAACCGACCGTATTGAACAATCATAGGGTCGTTAAGTCCAAGTTGCTCGCGAATCTGCGTCACCATTTGTGGCGTACCTTTGGGACCAAGAGCAGAGGAGACCGGATCGCCTGGTAGAACGCGCATGATGAAAAATACCAGGGTTCCCAAGATAAAGACCATTGGGAGCGTTAAAACAACACGCGTCAAGATATATCGACGTAGTCCGAGAGAACCTCGGATGAAGATATAAATTAACGCGATAAGTGTTGGAATTCCAACGATAAGGGCTAAGAGTGCGATTGGGGGCATGATATCTTTTTAGATTCAAATTGGGGCGGGATATCATCCCGCCCCAAAATTGATTAAGTGGATTTACTTGCTTTTCTGAATCATTGAATAGGTGAAGAAGACGTTTCCACCGATATTCAAGGTCTCAGGTGTGGCCTGGTCAGCGGTACCGCTGATGTTGTCGCGGTAGATCACGTGTTCGGCTTCAAAGAACAGAGGAACAGTGGGGACCAGTTGGGAGTAGAGAGCCTGGGCTTCTTCGTAAAGGGCAATACGTTTGGCGTCATCAACTTCGACATCAGCCTTGGCCAGCAGGTCGACCAATACTGCAGCGTCATCATTGATGGGATCACCGGTAACGCTGCCTTCCATGGCTGCAGTCAGGTTGTTACCCATACCGCCATTGTAGACGAAGGGATCCAGGTAGTTGGAGGGATCGGGATAGTCAAAGAACCAGCCCAAGACACCCACGGGATAGGATTCACCACCAACGAGGGCGGTAATGTAGGTGCTCCATTCCTGTGCCTGAAGTTCGACATTGATAGCGCCGGTGGCTTCAAGCTGTTTCTCGATGATCTGCATCCAGGAAGCGGTTGCAGCACCGTAGTGTTCGGGGGGATACCAGAGGTCGAGTTCCAGCGGATTGTCGGCGGTGTAGCCGGAATCAGCGAGGAATGCCTTGGCAGCATCCAGGTTCGGGGAAGCGTAGGTGGTATCAAAGGCTTCGTTTGCGCCCAGGAAACCGGGGGGAACCATTGAATACAGAGGAGCAACCTGTCCGCCAAAGACGGTGTCAGAGATCTCATTGCGGTCAATGGAGGCTGCAATGGCTTTGACAACGTTGGGGTCGTCAGTGGGGGCCATGGTCATGTTGAGTTGCAGGAAGCGGATACCGCCACCGTCGATCATACCGATGGTCAAACCTTCAATACCTTCAAGTTCGGCGATTTGATCGGCAGAGAGGAAACGCCAGGCGATGTCGATCTCACCGCTCTGAACGGCCAAAGACATGGTGTTGGGGTCAGAATAGAAGCGGTTGATGAGTTGTTCTGCCTGAGCAGGATAGTTGCCTGAGTAGTACTTGTTGGGTTTGAAGACCATCTGCTCGTCAGGATTGTAGGATTCAAGATACCAGGCACCGGTGCCGTAGACGGGGGCTTCGGGGAAGAGAACACATTCGTCTTCCGGGAAGGTGCTGGAGAGAGAAGCAACGAAGGGGGCGGTGGCCAGAATGTTGCGGAAGTAACCAATCGCGGTGTTCAGTTCGAAGACCATGGTCTTGTCATCAGGAGCAGAAATGCTCTTGATATAAGGAACTGCCAGGGCGTCGGCGACATCATTGGGGCAGCTCGGGCCGATGGTTAACAAACGGTTAAGTTGTGAGGCATACATGGTTGCGGTTAATTCGGTGCCATCAGCAAATTTGATGCCGTCCTTCAGAGTGAAGGTGTAGGTTAAACCGTCATCAGAAACTGTGCCCAGGTCGGTGGCCAGAACCGGTTCAAGATCGGTTGTACCGGGTTTCCAGTTTACCAAACCATCACTAACGTTCTTGATGATTTCCCAGTCATGGGTTGAATAAGAGTCAGCAGGATCAAGGCTGGCGATCTTATCGGTAGTACCAATAATGATCGTGTCGGCCGATGAAATTTCGGCTTTGCCGCAGGCTGAAAGAAGCATGCTGACAAGGACGATCACTGATACTAAAACAACAATAGTCTTTGATTTCATATTCTTCTCCTTAATTAATTTAGTCATTCCGACAAGGTGCCGGATAAAACCCTATGTAAAAAAAATATGTTGCTCCTCCTTTCTATCAACAAGTTTCGATTTTTAAAATAGGGGTTTAATCGATAATAGATCAGAATTTCTGCCAACTTGTGATACAAAGAAACGAATACAACAGCGTACCCATAATAATACACCATTTTCTATAAGAATACTTGTTTTTATTATTCGTATATTTTAACGGATAATCAGAATAATTCAAAATTAAAAAAAGCACCTGGCGGAAAGACCAGGTGCTCTGTTGAAACGAAGAGGACGTTAATGTTCACCCATCGAGTTGATCTTGCCAAAGCCGGTCATGGTCTGGGTCACCTTTGGGCTCCCGTAATACTCCAGGTCGCCGCTGCCGGTGATGGTGACATCGAGGGTATCTTTACACCATACAGTTGCTCCGCCAAAGCCGGTGATCTTGACCACCGTGTTGTTGCTTTCAACGTCACGACCACGGTAATTACCTGACCCAAGGATTTGGATCTCCTGATCGTCGGCCTTGCCGGTCAGTTCGGCGTTGCCAAAACCTTCGATCTTAAGATTCAGGTCAAAGGCTTGCAGGTCTTCTACGGCGATGTCTCCGGAGCCGGTGATCTCAAGGGTGGGTTGATCAACGACCATTTTATCCACGTTAATATCGCCAAACCCTGAGACACGCAGAAGCGCATTCTCGCTTCTGAGCGTGCCAAGCGTCAGGTTACCGGAGCCTGATAACTTGATCTCGATATCTTCACTGAGCAGGTCGTCCGCGGTGATGTTTCCGAACCCGGATAGTGTGATGCTTGAAAGCTCCTTCACCACAAGTTTGTATTCAATGGAGTTTGAAGGATTAAGCGAAAGGTTTGGTTTCATTCCGATTTCAAGCGTATGGTTGAAGACTTCACTGGTGATGTATGGCATGATGTTATCGTCAGCAGAGATGGTCAGCGATTCTTCATCGCCGAGCTCAATGGTCAGATTGCCGACAGTCTGAAGGTCGACTTTGGTAACTCCGCTGATCTCGCGTTCCTCGGTGACGATTTTGCCGGAGCCCTCGATGCGGTCGGTAGAGATGGTGATCGTATGACCATTAATAGTGCAAGCAGACAAGGCAAAGGCAAGAAGAACAAAAATGGATAGTATTTTTTTATACATGGAATTTCTCCTGATTGATATACACCATATACGCAGGGCCGGCAGGATGGTTGCATAAAAAAAGCGGCCTGAAAGGCCGCTTGATAGAACTGATTCATTCTTATTTTGCCGAGACGTAAAAACCGGAACCTCCTGGTCTCGTTCGTTCATACGGCATAACGTTCACCAGTTCATAATCCTGACTGCCTAACCCAAGTTTTTCACCATAACGCACCACCATGTATGGGTCTTTATAAGGCCCGTGTAACTGAGAGAATGGGTGCGCATCGATTTTCTGGGGTTCAAGACAGTCTGGAACGTTATCCACGAGAAGGGGCAGATCGGCGGTTTTATCCAAAACGGCTTTGTCTAAGGCCACAATGTCATCCGAGCCGAATACTCCCTCATCTGTAAGGATGGGCATGCCGGTGAACCCAAAGCAATCGCAAACCGGGGTCATCTGTGTTGCCAGCGCCATGTGAGTGGTCTTTCCTTTTTCAAAGGTGGAAAGTGTTATGGAGGTGGAAATGGCGCAGGCTTCTTGAAAAGCGTAAAAATTGTTCGGATTAATCTTTAGACTGCCTTCAGGAGCGATTTTCAGACAACGTCCGCATTGGTTGCACTGTTCATAATGAAGATGGATTTCTTCAGGGTCCTGCTTGTCGAAGACAAGGGCTTCAAACGGACAGGATTCCACGATCTTCTGCATGAAGGCCCGATCAGGGCAGTTCTCTTTGAACCAATATTTTTCATAGTGATTGGTGTCGTGGATTTTGCTGCGCGTTTCGCCGACCATGCAGCCCAGCGCAATGTTTTTGAAAGCGGCGCCAAATCCGCACGAAGGGTGCCCTTTTACGTGGGCGAAATTCACCAAAAAGGTGGCGTCTTCAACCATGCCGGCGACTTTCCAGGTCTTGAGGCCTTTATATTCATATTCGTGTTCATAGAAGTATTTGTCTTTGGGACCGCCGGACGGGAACACGGGGCATCCCAGCACTTCGCGCGTATAACCGCGCGTTTCACATCCGGCAACGTCCCAATCGACGTCGGCCACGAAGGGTTTGCCTCCGCCGTCCAGGATGGCCTGTACGACCTTGCGCACAAAGACCGGATGAATGACTGAATATCCGATGTTATTTCCGACGTGAAGTTTTAAACAGACAAGTTCATCTTTCACCCTGTCGCGTAAATGCAGCTGTTCGAGGATGAGATCGAGCTTGGCGGGCAGGGTTTCGTTGGCGTCCAGACGGGACTGATGGGGAGAACCGTAATACACTTTAGGTTTCATGATCACACCTATAAAAATGGAATCGATAAAAAAATTATACCAAATGCCGATTTTTATCATCGGGCGGCTGAACACTCTAATGAAGAGACACCATTAGCATCCGATTATGAAATTTTAAGATTAATCCCTTGACAGATAAAAATGGAGGTGTATAATCTGACCTCGTTGCGTGAATGCAACCACGATCTCGCCCTCACCGGCAGATCCTTGAAAACCCAATACCAGAAATCCAGCAGTAATCCGGCTGAAGTAGAACCGGTGAGAAAAAAATCTCCGGTTCTTAAATACTGAAAGCCCTTGACACGATAAAAAAGTGTGATTACAATAATGCTCCCAAGTGCGTTGAAGATTTCGCCGTCACAAGCAGATCGATAACAAACTGAAGCATCAATGAGACAGGCCGATGACGTCCTGCAGATAAAGGGTCATCGGTAATTTTGTCTGAATTGATGAAGCAGGAGCTGGTGGAAGCAAGTCTGGCCCTTGGATGAAAGCAGAACCTTAACAACTGAAGAGTAATAGGAAGACGATGCCCTGTCGTTTCATGTAAGAAATAGTTACTCTGCAACTTTTACACCGAAAGGTGTTTTTTGCGGAGAGTTTGATCCTGGCTCAGGATGAACGCTGGCGGCGTGCTTAATACATGCAAGTCGAACGGAAATAATAGCAATATTATTTTAGTGGCGAACGGGTGAGTAACGCGTTGGTGACCTGCCCCGAAGAGAGGGATAACAGTCCGAAAGGATTGCTAATACCCCATGTGGTTGTTTGGATTAGATGCCTTTCAACTAAACGGATTTATTCGCTTCGGGAGGGGCCTGCGTCCCATCAGCTAGTTGGTAGGGTAATGGCCTACCAAGGCTATGACGGGTAGGGGACCTGAGAGGGTGGCCCCCCACAATGGAACTGAAACACGGTCCATACACCTACGGGTGGCAGCAGTAGGGAATATTAGAAATGGACGAAAGTCTGATCTAGCAACACCGCGTGTGCGAAGAAGGCCTTCGGGTCGTAAAGCACTTTTTGGAAGGAATAGGAAGGAATGTACTTCCAGAATAAGTCTCGGCTAACTACGTGCCAGCAGCCGCGGTAACACGTAGGAGGCAAACGTTATCCGGATTTACTGGGCGTAAAGCGCGTGTAGGTGGTACTGTAAGTAGGGCGTGAAAGCTCCCGGCTCAACTGGGAGAGGCCGTTCTAAACTGCAGAACTAGAGGATGGTAGAGGGAGGTGGAATTCCAGGTGTAGCGGTGGAATGCGCAGATATCTGGAGGAACACCAGTGGCGAAAGCGGCCTCCTGGACCATTCCTGACACTCAGACGCGAAAGCTAGGGTAGCAAACGGGATTAGAGACCCCGGTAGTCCTAGCCATAAACGATGTAGACTAGACGTCGGTGGTGTAATAGCTGTCGGTGTCCAAGCTAACGCGATAAGTCTACCGCCTGGGGACTACGGCCGCAAGGTTAAAACTCAAAGGAATTGACGGGTCCCCGCACAAGCAGCGGAGCGTGTGGTTTAATTCGTTGCTACACGAAGAACCTTACCTGGGTTTGACATAGCAGTGGTAGGGAAGAGAAATCGGACCGACCCTTCGGGGAGCTGTTACAGGTGTTGCATGGCTGTCGTCAGCTCGTGTCGTGAGATGTTCGGTTAAGTCCGCTAACGAGCGCAACCCGCGTTGTGTGTTATATGTGTCACACAATACCGCCGGTATTAAGCCGGAGGAAGGTGCGGATGACGTCAAGTCAGCATGACCTTTATATCCAGGGCTACACACACGCTACAATGGACAGTACAACAGGTTGCCAAGCCGCGAGGCGGAGCCAATCCTCTAAAGCTGTCCTCAGTTCAGATTGCAGGCTGCAACTCGCCTGCATGAAGTTGGAGTTGCTAGTAACCGCAGGTCAGCTATACTGCGGTGAATACGTTCCCGGGGATTGTACACACCGCCCGTCAAGTCATGGAAGCTGGCAACACCTGAAGCCGGTATCCTAACCCGTAAGGGAGGGAGCTGTCAAAGGTGGGGTCGGTGACTGGGACTAAGTCGTAACAAGGTAGGTGTACCGGAAGGTGCGCCTGGATCACCTCCTTTCTATGGAGATCTGAACCAAAGCCTGAGGGCTGCGGTTCTACTTCAAAGAGATAAAAATATCCAATACCTCGTAAAAGAGGGAATCGCTCTATAACGGTGAAACAAGAACGTCGTTAGTGAGATTGTACAATCCAGAAAAAAGAGTTTTACAACTTCCTGTCACTTTTGAGTTGCTAAGGCTGGCTCAAGGGCCTTTAGCTCAGTTGGTTAGAGCGCGCCTCTGATAAGGGCGAGGTCTCAGGTCCGAGTCCTGAAAGGCCCACAATTTGTGAGACCTGGGGATGTAGCTTAGTCGGGAGAGCGCCTCCTTTGCAAGGAGGAGGTCAGGGGTTCGAGTCCCCTCATCTCCATCATATAGATGGCGAGGGGAGTTGCCTGAAGACAGAAGGATCGGAAGCGATTTGGATCTTTCTGTCATCTGACAACAGATGAATAGCACATTAAAAACTGAATAACATTTGTAGGCCGTATGTATATACGATTTAGCGATGAATTGTGTAGCATACGTAAAATTAGTAAATAAATAACGAATGCTTGAAAAAGCATCGATTTCTCCGCGTCACGTGGAGAAGCTACTAAGAGCTTACGGTGAATGCCTTGGCGTCAAATGCCGATGAAGGACGTGGGACACTGCGATAAGCCTCGGGGAGCTGTGAACAAGCGATATATCCGGGGATGTCCGAATAGGGAAACCTGCTGGTGCGAACCATCAGCATCACGCATTGAATAAAATAGGTGCGTGAAGGGAACCGTGGGAACTGAAACATCTAAGTACCACGAGGAAAAGAGATCATTCCCCAAGTAGTGGCGAGCGAACGGGGATCAGCCTAAACCGAGCTAGTTTACTGGTTCGGGGTTGTAGGGTCCGGCGACTAAGAGTTACAAAACGAGACATTAGCAGAATTGGTATGGAAAAGCCAACCACAGAAGGTGATAGTCCTGTACGCGAAAACGTCGAAACTCTCGTTGGATACCTGAGTACAACCGGGCACGCTAATCCGGTTGGAATCTAGGGAGTCCACTCTCTAAGACTAAATACGTTTGATGACCGATAGTGAACAAGTACCGTGAGGGAAAGGTGAAAAGTACCCCTGTTAGGGGAGTGAAAAGAACCTGAAACCGTAAGCTTACAAACAGTCGAAGGGCTAATGGCGTGTTGGTGCTAAGGTGAAAACCTGTGCGCAGCGCTATGCCTGACGGCGTGCCTTTTGGAGAATGAGTCTGCGAGTTAATCTTTGTGGCAAGGTTAAGGAAGTAACATCTGAAGCCGCAGCGAAAGCGAGTCTGAATAGGGCGTGCAGTCGCAAGGATTAGACACGAAACCAGGTGAGCTAACCATGGTCAGGTTGAAGCGAGTTTAAAAGCTCGTGGAGGACCGAACCTACTAATATTGCAAAATTAGGGGATGAACTGTGGTTAGAGGTGATATGCCAAACGAACTTGGAGATAGCTTGTTCTCCCCGAAATAGCTTTAGGGCTAGCGTTAAGCGTTTAGTAACGGAGGTAGAGCACTGAATGGGCTAGGGGGCTTATAGCTTACCAAACCTAATCAAACTCCGAATGCCGTTACTCCAAGCTTAGCAGTCGGACTCCGGGAGATGAGTTTCGGGGTCGAGAGGGAAACAGCCCAGATCAACAGCTAAGGTCCCCAAATTTGTACTAAGTGGGAAACGATGTGAAGTTACTGAAACAACCAGGAGGTTTGCCTAGAAGCAGCCACCCTTTAAAAAGTGCGTAATAGCTTACTGGTCGAGTGATTTTGCGCGGAAAATTCAACGGGGCTAAGTACAATACCGAAGCTTTGAACTCTCGCTTTAGCGAGATTGGTAGGGGAGCGTTCTGCCAGCGATGAAGGTCGACCGTGAGGACGGCTGGAGTGGGCAGAAGTGAGAATGCAGACATAAGTAGCGTAAAACACGTGAGAACCGTGTTCGCCGTATATCTAAGGTTTCCGACGCCAGGTCAATCCGCGTCGGGTTAGTCAGGGCCTTAGCCGAGGCCGAGAGGCGTAGGCGATGGACATCCGGTCAACATTCCGGAACCACTTGAGTAGAGTGATGGAGGGACGCAACGAGGTAGGCCAGCCCACGATTGGTTGTGTGGGTGTATTGCATGTCAGCCGTTGAGATCTATAGGAAAATCCGTAGGTCGAGGTGAGATGCCGTAACGAGCCTATAAGGCATAAGTGAGTTGAGCCTTGTTGCCAAGAAAAGCTTCTAAACGATGAAACTCGAGTGCCTGTACCGCAAACCGACTCTGGTAGATGGGTAGAATATACCAAGGCGAACGGGAGAACCCTTGTTAAGGAACTAGGCAATTTAGCCACGTAACTTCGGGATAAGTGGTGCCCTTCGACGTGAATGAATAATGAGCGTTGGGGGGTCGCAGTGAAATGGTTCTAGGGACTGGTTACCAAAACCACAGGTCTCTGCAAAGCCGTAAGGCGATGTATAGGGGCTGACACCTGCCCAGTGCCGGAAGGTTAAAGGGAGAGGTTAGACGTAAGTCGAAGCTTTGAACTGAAGCCCCGGTGAACGGCGGCCGTAACTATAACGGTCCTAAGGTAGCGAAATTCCTTGTCGGGTAAGTTCCGACCCGCACGAATGGTGT
>ENA-OSEO01001280-OSEO01001280.1-sediment-metagenome-genome-assembly--contig:-NODE-1280-length-47996-cov-7.972307_pt1 | contig 47996 bp, 42 predicted proteins | sample MGYA00237883_ERZ534232 | MGnify/ENA metagenome assembly ERZ534232 | reverse complement strand
AAACCGAAAAAAAATCGAGATCACATCATCATTAAGATTCTATCTTTTTTTCATGTTACGAAACAGGATTATAGACTATCACAGAAAAGCCAAAATAATTACAGGTGAATTCACTGAAGAGATAAAGGATCCAGGAAGCATAGAAGAATTCAATGAGGAGGAGGAATACGCCCGTTTATATTCAACTCTGCAAAAAATACCGAAACAGAGAAGAAAAATTCTGAAAATGGCTGTTTTCGATTCATTTACTTATGATCAAATAGCAGAAAGATTGCACATTTCAAAAAATACAGTAAAAACACAAATTGCCAGGGCATATAGATTTTTAAAAGAATCCTTAGATCCAAAAGACTTTAATTTCTTTTTATTTGTTCATAGAAAAGAGTAAATGCCGCAATATTATTTATTGGAAAGTTACTTCCTTTTCCAGGTAAAAAATTATAACGTTTTAAATTGTATAAATAATATCAAATTTTTCACTGATAAATATATAAGGCTGTCCCCAAAATAATATTGTTTTTCTGTCACCCTGTAACCTGGTAGTTTTCGTCTTATATATAAAACAGGCGGGAATTATTATTGTATAAAACCCTATTGTTCATAGCTTTAAGTTTAGATTAGATAAAGAACGACTGAAAATTTAGGTCGTTCTTTACCTCAAATAATTTATATTGATGAACCAAGTTAACAACGATAAATATTGGGAATTATTAACAGCCCAGATTCATGGAGAATCTGATGCAAAAGAGACAGAGGAGTGCAAACAACTACTTTATAATGATGATAATCTTAAAAAATATCAAAGGTTAAATGAGATACATGAGAAACTGTTTAAATCAAAATTTCTCGAAAAAGTCTCTATTGATAATTCGTGGAATATCATTACAAAATATATTACCTCAAAGCATAGACTTATTTATTATTCAGTCTTTAAATATGCAGCTATTGTGTTAATTACTCTATTAGTAAGTATACTGATAAATAACAACAAAAAGAGTCAACCGGAAAAGGCACCTCTATATACAGAAATATACGTCCCTTTGGGACAGATGTCAGAAATGACACTATATGATGGTACGCATGTATGGCTTAACTCAGGAACAAAGCTTACTTATTCAAAAAATTTCGGAGAAGAAACAAGAGAAGTAAAACTTGAGGGTGAGGCATTTTTCAAAGTAAAACCCGGTGAAAAACCTTTTAAAGTACGAATAAAAAATAATACAATTGAAGTATTAGGCACCTCATTCTCAGCATTTGCCTATCCTGAAGACAATTTCAGCCAGGTTACTTTAATAAAAGGATCAGTTTTGATTAAAGATAAAACTGGCAATCAACTTGCTCAAATGAAACCCAGACAGCAGATAAATATCCCAGAAGATCCAAATTCAGAAGCCTCATTGAAGATAGTCGATACCCGTTTCTACGAAAGCTGGATTGAAGGAATGATACAATTTGATAATGAACAGTTAAGTGAGGTAGCTAAAAGATTAGAGCGTTGGTATAATGTTGAGATTAATTTTACCAGTGAAGAAGCAAGCAAATTAAGATTTTCAGGTACAGTTCTTAAAAATAAACCAATTGATCAATCAATTAAAGCGATGAGTCTTTTATTACCAATAAATGTTCAATATGAAAACAATCTTGAAAATAAGGATGTAATAACTTTATCAATAAAATAATTGCCTATGAAACATCTTCTTACTTGAAACGGCGAATATGGCCCACATATCCACCGTTTTTGATTACAAAAAAAGTTTTATAATCATTAAAAGTTTGGTAACTATTCAGGTCTTAATGATTAATATCTCTTATTGGAATAAAATTCATTTTTACGGGTAGCAACATTGATAGCAAAACGGATCGACTCAGAAGGATTTCCTCCTTTTTTGATTATTGTATCGACAACAGACCTCAATATTGCAAATATTTCTGCTCCCCGATCAGAACGAAAACCTCCGGAAACTTTTTGCTTAACTTTCAGGTTTCGGATTGCCCGCTCCGAACCATTATTATCATACGGAACATCCTGATAAAACAAAAAGTTGAATACCTGATTTTTTCGTTTCCTTAGTCTCTTTTGAAAAGGGAATATTTTTGAATACTTTTCCGGCAGCTCCTGGTTTATCAACTGATCAAATTCATTTAACAAATCACTTCTATCTTCAAATGGCTGATCATACTGTTCAGGGGTCATTATGTTTTTCAGCTTTATTGCCCTTGACAATATATCTTTCATTTCAGTCACCCATTTGATGTGGTACAACTCCCAAAGAAAGTTCAGTTCTCTCATCAAATGCGCCAGGCACAACTGGTGCCTTTTGGCCGGAGTTTTTAACTGTGCTGCCCATGAATCGCTTACTAATGTTGCATGGGGTAATCCGTCAGGAAAAGTTTCCCGGACAGTTGCAAACCCTCTGCCCGGGGAAATTGTGATATAGGTTGCATCAATGGTCTGCCATGTCCATGCCCAGAATTTATTCTTTTTTACTTTAACACCGGTTTCATCTCCACCGATTGTGACTGCCTTTGAAATTTCCTCTTTTATGCCTTCATATATTGGAAACACCACGTTGGCAGCCTTGTTCAGCAGGTTATATACAGTACCCTCGCTCATGGAAACATTTGTTATGCTCTTTATCAGCTCCGACAAACGATTGTAAGGTATATACTGCCGGGAGCTTAAATAGGCTGTCAGAGAAATCAGGTTGTTCCCGTATTGTACAGGGGCTGTTACCCCGGCAGGATAATCACCCGTGGTGACATGGCCGCAACTGCAGACTGATTGAAAAACCCGATGTTCGACAATACTGGCTTTAATCACTGGTATATCAATAACCTGTCTTTTGCCAATCAATTCATATGATTCTTCAGAGTGAACCTTACCGCATCTCGGACAGGTTCCATCCGGTCTGTGTTCTATTACTGTATCCGGATCAGGTGACATCAATAGTGTCTCTCCTTTATGCCCGGGTTGCCCGCCCGGTTTTTTACCGCTTTTCTCACGAAGGCTTTGGTTCTTTTTAGGGAACATATCCTGAGAGGGGGGAAGTGAGCTGTTACCACTGTTTTTAGGAGTTTTGAGCCTGTTGACCTCGGCCTGGAGTATCTGAACCTGAGCTGTCAAGGCATCGACTTTGATCAAAAGATCATATACTAAATCGACCAGTTGTTCCTTGTTTAGCTTTCTTAATTCCTCTTTAGAGATCATAACTCCTTTGCTTTTTACAAAGATCGCAATGGAAAAAACAGTAATGCAAATATTTTGGTATCTCTTTATAAACATCTAAAAGACAGGTTATCAACAGTATTTAACAATAATCAAAGATTTTAAAATTGAACCTCGATGAGAATCGTCTGTATGAAAAAAAATCCCAAAAATTACCCCCATTCAAAGGAAATTGAGTTAAACGAAAAAAATTGTAATTCTATTTTTTTGTAAATTTATCCTCAATATGTACCTGAGTAGTTACATATATTGAAAAAATGTCTTGTGGATCAGACAAACGCTGGTGATTTTCTGAAAGTCAAAATCCTTTTAACCTGATATTATCTTTTTTAACAACGTTATTACTGTTATTGCATTGCTCTGTGAACAACAAATTAACGAATGTTGCCGGATTCAGAAAGTAAGTTAGACGATTGCCATTAAGAGTCACTTAAAAATTTGATGTTGTTGAATGAATCATTATCTTTGCAACCCTTAAAATCAGAGTTCAGGAGTATGATAAATATTACTTTCCCGGATAATAGCGTAAGAGAATATCCGGAACCTGTATCGGGACTGGAAATAGCCCGGTCTGTCTCAAACAGTCTGGCCAGAGATGTATTGTCAGTGACCGTTAACGGTGAAACCAGGGACCTGACCAGGAAGATTACCGAAGATGCCACTATAAGGCTGAATACCTGGGACGACAGGGAAGGGAAGAAGGCATTCTGGCACTCTTCTGCCCATCTTATGGCAGAGGCAATTGAATTTTTTTATCCCGGGACAAAGTTTGGCATTGGTCCGTCCATTGAAACCGGTTTTTATTATGACGTAGAGCTTCCTGATAGTCAGCAGTTAACAGAAAAAGATCTTGATAAGATCGAAAAGAAGATGCTTGAGTTGGCCAGACAGAATAATGAGATTGTCAGGAAAGAGATATCAAAGGAAGATGCCATGGCTCTGTTTGTCACTAAGGGCGATGAATTAAAGCAGGAGCTGATAAGTGAACTGGAAGACGGAACAATAACGCTGTATGGACAGGGCAATTTTATTGACCTGTGCAGGGGGCCTCATCTTCCTCATACAGGATATATCAAAGCAGTTAAACTGACTTCACTGGCAGGAGCCTACTGGAGGGGAGATGAGCATAACAAAATGCTCACCCGCGTTTACGGCGTGACTTTCCCGAAGCAAAAAATGCTCGATGAATATCTGGCAATGCTTGAGGAGGCAAAAAAGCGTGACCATCGGAAAATAGGAAAAGAGATGGAGCTTTTTACTTTTTCTGAAGCGGTGGGACAGGGTTTGCCGTTATGGCTGCCTAAAGGGGCACAGTTGAGGATGTTACTGGAAGATTTTTTGAAAAAAGTCCAGAAGAAATACGGATATGAGCAGGTTATTACCCCGCATATAGGTAATGTTGATCTGTACAAGACTTCAGGACATTATGAGAAATACGGGAAAGATTCATTTCAGACTATAACCACGCCTGTAGAAGGGGAGGAGTATATGCTGAAACCGATGAATTGCCCCCATCACTGTGAGATCTATTTGTCAAAGCCCCGCTCATATAAAGACCTGCCGGTAAGAATGGCGGAATTCGGCACAGTTTACAGGTATGAGCAGAGTGGCGAGCTTCACGGACTGACCCGGGTAAGAAGCTTTACGCAGGATGATGCTCATATTTTCTGCAGGCCCGATCAGTTAAAAGATGAATTCAAAAAGGTCATTGATATTATTTTTATTATTTTTAAAGCACTTAGTTTTGATAATTATGTAGCACAGATTTCATTAAGGGATCCTGCCAATCCGGATAAATATATCGGAAGTACAGAGAACTGGGACAAAGCGGAGCAGGCGATTATTGAAGCATGCAGTGAAAAGGGACTAAATACAGTCACCGAGGTTGGCGAAGCAGCTTTTTACGGGCCCAAGCTTGATTTTATGATCAAGGATGCACTGGGACGGAGCTGGCAGCTTGGTACCATCCAGGTTGATTATAATCTTCCCGACCGGTTCAATCTTGAGTATATCGGAGCTGATGATAACCGTCACCGGCCGGTTATGATTCACAGAGCTCCCTTCGGATCACTGGAAAGGTTTGTGGCAGTGCTTATTGAACATACCGCCGGGAAATTTCCTTTATGGCTTGCTCCCGAGCAGGCGGTTATCTTACCAATTAGTGAAAAGTATAATGATTATGCACAAAAAGTTTTAAATATTCTAAATATTTCCGATATTCGCACCATTATTGATGACCGTAATGAGAAGATTGGTAGAAAGATACGTGATAACGAATTAAAACGGATACCATATCTGCTTATAGTTGGGGAGAAGGAAGCCGAAACAGACACGGTTTCTATACGCAGGCAGGGTGCAGGAGATCAGGGCGTAATGAAAATCAGTGAATTCGGTGATCTTATAACCGGCGAGGTCAGTAAGCAGTTGTCAATTTTTTAACTAACTAAATAATAGGAGGATTTAACAATAGCTATAAAACGAAAAAGTGGAGGAGGACCACCCTTAAGAAGAAGGGATCACGGACCACAGCACAGGATTAACAGATTTATTAGTTCACCTCAGATAAGGCTTGTTGGTGACAATATTGATGATCCCGGGATTTACCCTCTCAGGGAAGCCTTGAGAATGGCTGAGGAAATGGAACTTGATCTGGTGGAGATATCACCCAAAGCCGATCCGCCGGTATGTAAGATCATAGATTATTCCAAGTTTCTCTATCAGCAGAAAAAGAAGCAGAAAGAGATGAAAGCCAAGGCGTTTAAGATAGTTGTTAAAGAGATACGTTTCGGACCGCAAACCGATGATCACGATTTCGAGTTCAAGCTGAGGCATGCAGAGAAATTTCTTAAAGACGGAGCAAAAGTTAAAGCTTATGTCTTTTTTAAAGGAAGGTCCATTTTGTTTAAGGAGCAGGGGGAGATACTTCTGTTAAGACTTGCAACAGCACTTGAGGATCTGGGGACAGTTGAACAACTGTCTAAGCTTGAAGGTAAACGAATGACAATGATGATAGCACCAAAAAAGAAATAATACAGTTCTTTGATAACAATTAACAAATAGGATTATGCCAAAAATGAAGACTAATTCCGGTGCCAAAAAGCGTTTTAAGCTTACCGGAACAGGTAAAATTAAGAGAAAACATGCCTATAAAAGCCACATTCTGACCAAAAAGAGTACCAAGAGAAAAAGAAATCTCGGTTACTGGACTACAATAGACAAGGCCAATGAGAAGAATGTGAAACTTTTATTAAACATGAAGTAAGAGAGTTATTAACCAGGTTATTGAGCTTTAAGTTTCTTATAAAAGAGCGCCGATTGCCAAAAAATTAAAAAGTATGCCAAGAAGTGTAAATCATGCAGCATCACGTGCCCGGAGGAAAAAAATATTAAAGAGGACCAAAGGTTATTTCGGAGCGCGTAAAAATGTCTGGACAGTCGCAAAAAATACATACGAAAAAGGTCTGCAGTATGCATACCGCGACAGAAAAGCAAAAAAGAGAACATTCCGTGCATTATGGATCCAGCGTATCAACGCTGCAGCCCGTCTTGAAGGGCTGTCGTATTCACAATTTATGGGTTTGCTGAAGAAAAATGACATTGAAATAAACAGGAAAGTACTGGCTGATCTGGCCATGAACGAACCTGATACTTTTAAAGCTATTGTCAATAAAGTAAAATAGATAATTGTTCTTTGGATTCCGGTGCGATCCTGAGGATAATTTGGAAGACCTGATAATTAATTTGATTCTCAGGTTTTTGATTTATTATACTTTTCTCAGTTTCCATCTGCCCCTTCTGAAAAGGAAACAGGCGATCACTGCCAGCAGGCTTTCCGATATAACAATTGAGAGGCAGGCACCTTTAAGGCCCATATTAAAAGTAATGGCCAGAAGCCAGGCAAGAGGTATCTCCAGCAACCAGAAGCAGATTATGTTGATAACTGTAGGTGTAAAGGTATCACCGCTGCCGTTGAATCCCTGCACTAAAACCATACCCATCGCATAGAAGATAAATCCCATACTTATAATCTGCAGGGCCAGTGAACCGTTTTTCACCACTTCGCTCTCTGAAATAAAGATTTGAATAAAAAACTCCGGAAAGATTACAAGTATCAGGCCCAGCAGTCCCATAAAGATCATGTTGACCCGGCTGGTGATCCATACCGATCTCTCTGCCCTGTCGGGGCGCAGGGCTCCCAGGTTCTGTCCCACAAGCGTTGCCGCGGCATTGCTAACGCCGGAAGCCGGCAGCAATGAAAACAGGATAATTCTTATAGCTATTGTATAACCAGCAAGAGCCTCGGGACCGTCAATTGCAATAATGCGAACCAGAAGGATCCAGCTGGATGTTGCAATGAGGTTTTGAAGGATTCCTCCTCCGGAGATTTGAAGCAACTCCAGCATGACCTTAACCTTTACTCTTATGCTGTTGAGGTATAGCCTGATCCTGTAATTTCCCCTGAAAAGAAGCCGGAACTGCCACAGAACTCCCAGTCCCCTGCCAATAGTAGTAGCAATAGCTGCACCTGCAAGTCCCAGTTCCGGGAAAGGACCAATTCCGAATATCAGCAAAGGATCCAGGATGAGATTAAATATATTGGCAACCCACACTACCCTCATGGAGATAGCAGCATCACCCGAACTTCTGAAAACCGCATTGATGATGAAAAGAAGCATTATTGTCGCATTACTTCCAAACATTATGGCAGGATACATTAAACCCTCTTCACTCATCTGTTCGGAGGCACCCATAAGTATGAGGAATTCTTTAGCATATAGCACACCCGGCAATGCTATTACAACTGACACCAACACACCCAGTAGTATAGCCTGGAACGCCACAATACCAGCCTCTTTTTTTCTCTTTTCTCCGATCCTGCGTGCAACAAGAGCGGTAGTGGCCATACTCAGTCCCGAACCAAGTGAATACACAACAGTCATAACCGATTCAGTAATGCCGACAACAGCAACGGCATTAGAACCAAGACGGGATACGTAGAAGATATCAACAACAGCAAATACCGATTCCATTGCCATTTCAAGAACCATGGGAACAGCAAGGATGAAAATAGCATGTCCGAGTTTTGTTTCAGTAAAATCACGGTCAGTTCCTGCAATTGATTCCCTTATATCTGACCAGAGAGGTTTTAACTTTGAAACAATAACCAGCAATGACTTAATATTATTTAAGATAATGCCCTTCATTCTTTTAAATTATGTACATGCACTTACTTTTTGAAATCATGATACTTTCCTGCATTATCAGAATATATGACCGCCACTTTCCGGCCCGGACGCTTTTACCGGCAATGTGATGCTCAATGAATTTAGCAGACTGCAAATATAGTGAGATCAATCAGACGCAGAATACATTAATTAATAGTAAGTATGTCAATTTATTTATTATTCAGGCAGAGTTTACAAGTTGAATTTGTAATTTTATTGCCTGAATCATATTTTATTAAAGTTGATAACAATTTAAATTCCTGCAATAGTTATGAAGAAGCTTAGTTTATTAATTTTTATTGCTATTTTGAGTGCCTGTAATACTAATTCTAAAAAAGAAATTGTGATGCCATACTCTGAGGAAGCATTTGAAAAAACCATAGACGGAAAGAGTACCCGTCTGTTCAGGTTAGAGAATAAAAACGGGATGGTAGTTACCCTGACAAACTACGGAGCGAAAATTGTGTCGGTATATACACCAGGGAAAGATGGAAATTTTGCTGATGTTTTGCTTGGATTTAAATCTATTGATGAGTATCAGAAATATGGTGCCAGTCATGGTGCAGTTGTAGGCCCCTTTGCAAACCGTATTGCCAATGCGCAATTTGTTATTGACAGTGATACTTTCAGGCTGCCGGTGAACAATGGAGAAGCCTGTCTGCATTCAGGCCCCGACAGTTGGTACAGGAAAGTCTGGGACTATGAGGCAAAGGGGAATACAGTCAGGCTTACCCTTGAGAGCCCGGACGGGGAGTTTGGTTTTCCCGGGAATAAAAAAGCTTTGGTCACCTATACTCTTACAGATGAGGATGAACTTCGGATCGATTATGAGGTTACCACTGACAAACCTACGCATATTAACCTCACAAACCACAGTTATTTTAATTTACGTGGCGAAGGGAACGGAGATATTTTAGACCATATTCTTGTAATTAATGCAGGTAAATCGACTCCGGTAGTTGATAACAGCATGATTCCAACCGGAGAGATTGCAGATATCCGGGGGACAGAACTTGATTTTACCTCACCGCATGCGATAGGTGAGCGAATTGACGCTGATCATCAGCAGCTTATTTACGGGAACGGATATGATTTCAATTATGTTCCGGATAAGAATCCTGGTGAGCTGACATTTGCCGCAAGTGCATATGAACCCGAAAGTGGACGCTATATGGAGGTTTTCACCACTGAGCCGGGAATTCAGCTCTACACAGGTAATTTTCTTAACGGAACAGAGACAGGGAAAAGCGGTGTGCCATATGAAAAACGAACCGGATTTTGTCTGGAGACCCAGCATTACCCTGATAGTCCGAATAAGCCCGGATTTCCCTCCACACTATTAAAGCCAGGCGAGGTATATAAATCGACAACAGTGTTTAAGTTTTCTGTGAAAAACAGTTAAACTGAGAAGAACAGCCTGATCACCATTCTTTTTAACTTATTCCATTCATACGGGAAGCGGTAAAATAAAATCAATGATTTTGAGTTTAAGGGATATGGAACAGGAAACGATCTGAGATAATTATATGAAAGACGGGCCGGATAAAAAAGAGTGGTTTAAAGGTGTGTTTGATGATAATTACGACTATGTAAGAAACTATCTGTACTATCTTTCGGGAGATATCACTCTTTCCGAAGATTTAGTTCAGGATGTATTCCTTCAATTGTGGGAAAAGCTTGATGATGTGAGGACTGAGACAGTCAGGTCGTTACTTTTCATAATTGCCCGCAACTCTTTTTTAAAAGTCAGGCGGCGTCAAAAATATGATCTCAAATTCAGGTCAACTTATTTTGAGTACGTCGAAAATAAGTCGCCCGAATATCTTATGGAGCTTGAAGAGTTTGACAAAAAGCTGCAGGCGGTAATTTCCAAAATACCCGAAAAAAGCAGGATAGTTTTTCTTCTGAACAGAATTGACGATATGACCTACAGGGAGATTGCCCAAAATCTGGGTATTACGGTAAAAGCTGTAGAGAAGAATATGAGCAGGGCCCTTTCCATCATTAAAAAAGAGCTTGGAACAGGTGCCGGTTTGATCTGATAATTTTAACAGTATAAAGCAGGTTGATATTTGAGTCTCTCATTAAAAAATATCGTTTTGTCTGTTTTGCTGACAATAGGCACTCAACTGCTGAGTGCCCAGTCCGGTAATATTTCCTACTCAGCATCAGAAACGCCGTTAGACAGGGTATTGGAAGAGATTGGAGTATCGCACGGACTGCAGTTTGCTTTTGATCCGGATTCATTTGAAAAAATAGTTGCCACTTTTACAATAGAGAACTATTCAACGGAATGTTTTCTGGAGTTCCTCAATACAGAGTATTTTATTAAATCCAGATTTATCGACGGCACCTGGGTACTGACGGCCGACAGACCTGTTCCCCGTAAAACGACTCGTTCTTTTGAAATAAACAGACTGGTAGTCTCAGGCTACATAAAAGACAAGATTACCGGAGATGATCTGATGTATTGTAATGTTGCTCTGGGATCAGGGGGAGGTTCAATTACCAATGAACTTGGTTTTTTCCGTTTTGAGATGGAGGAGCGGGATTCGGTTGAAATAAATATAAGTCACTTAGGTTACCGGCGACTGGATACTTTGATTTCAGCAGACGATAATCACATTTTATTTCTGGAGCCTTCGGAAATTGTTCTCGATCCGGTAAAGGTGATACATCATGAGAAGAATATTCTGCAGGCTTCCCCAAACCCGGAAAGCATAGGATTCAATCCATTTAAATCATATAATTTTCCAAGGATTTCAGACGACGATCTGGGAAATTTGCTTTTGGTAATACCCGGTGTGAACTTTTTACAGGGGGGAACCTCAGGCCTCTCGATCAGAGGTGGTTCTCCGGCTGATAATCTGGTACTGTTTGATGGTATTCCCGTTCTGGAGACCAGTCATTTGCTGGGCAACATGAGCGTTCTGAATTCAAAATTTGTCCACCAGGCTTTTGTGTCGCGCGGAGGATTCGGAGCGGATTTTGGCGACAGAGCATCCGGATTAATCCGGCTTACGGGTAAATCAGGCAAGAATAATCGTCCCTATATCGATTTATCTGCCAATCTGTTAAATTACAATGCATTGGTTAATTTGCCGCTGACCAGTAAATTCTCAGTGACCGCAGCATGGCGGCGCTCTTTTATTGACCAATGGCAGAATTATCTCTATTTCAGATTAATAGATGATATTGCAGAGGGTGGAGATGATCCGGTTAAATCGACTATCATTCCGGTTATTAAATATGAAGATATAAACGGGAAGATCAGTTTTCATCCCTCTGACAATCTTGAATTCAATGTTAATTTTTTATACGGGAAAGACGGTCAGAGCAGGGATTTTGAGTTAATGCAGTCGGCAGATTATTACCGGAATGAGAATATTGACAGTGAAAATATGGGATTGAGTCTTAATATTGACTGGCAGGCAGATGACAGATGGTTTCACTCATTTTCAGCAGGATTTTCTACACTGGACAGATCAGTCATTGACGAAACAGGGGAGCTGAAAGAGATTACCGGGATAATAGAGAATCCGGGACAGGGATCAGGGAAGGGGAAAGGGCTTGCTAAAACCAGGGAGAAGACATATACAAGGTTGTCGTATGATATAGATAATGGCTTTAACAGTATTGAAGAATACCGTGCCGGCTGGAAGACGACCTTTAATTCGGGAATTTTTAATACTGAAGGGGGAATAGGAGTTACTGCCGACCGTTATGACTACCGGTTTTTTGCAAACAGAACCGAGGCTGCTGTGCAGATAGACTCCATTGTAGATCACGCTGAACTGATCATGGGAAATATATTCTTTCAGCAGAAGATCGGTCTTGCCGATATTTTTAATTTAAGATGGGGCATTCGTACCAATGTGGATTTGAAGAGCAGGTCTGTTTACCTGCAACCCCGGGGAGGCGTTGAGATTGAACCGGCAGAGAATATCAGGTTTTATTTTTTAAGCGGAGTATATTATCAGTTTTTAAACGGAGTGAAAAGGTTTGACAGTGAAGGGCATTTCAATCAGATCTGGTATCTTCCGGGGGAAGACGGATCCGGCATTGCAAGGGCACACCACAACGTGATCGGGGGTAAATTTCAAAAAGATGGCTGGTTCATTGACCTGGAAGGATATCAGAAAAATACTGCCGGTAAAATCAATTATTTTGCAGGCTATACCGGTGTGCCGGAACAGAATTATATTGAATATATTCATAGAAAAAGCAGTGAGAGGGTACGAGGTATCGATCTTTTTATACAAAAGGAGCACTTTTTTTTCAACCATATGGCAGGTTATTCTCTGTCCGCAAGTGAAGAAAAAATTGAAGATGTTCTTGGCGGTAAGTGGTTTCCGGGCTATAATGACAGACTTCACCGTCTTAAGCTGTCTGAGATGATTTCCTGGAAAGGCTGGCACTTAACGTGTAGCTGGCATTTTGCAAGCGGATTGCCTGTATTGCAGTTAACAGGTGGAGAACAGACGGCAGATTTCGACAGATCAGAATATCTCTCGCGGTTTGATATGGCAATTGTAAGGGATTTCAGAACCAAACATTTTATTGTAAATGCAGGAGCTTCATTGCTGAATGTATTTGACAGGGAGAATATTATTGAGGTAGATTATCTTCGTTTTGCTTCCAATTCCGGATCAATGACCGTCAGGTCCGATATTTCTGCATTGGGATTTACCCCTGTTTTCTTTTTAAATCTAAAAATTTATTAAAACAGGTAGGGTAAATCGGATTTTATGGATAATTAAAAAAGTAAGAATAATAATAGTGCCGGGGAATCCTTTTTATTATGAACAAATTTAACGAAAATAATCATTCGCTGTTAAAGTTAACAGATCAGTTGACAAGCCATTACCAGATTCCATACAGGTCGCTTAAAAAGGAGACCCGGGCTACTGTTATGAAGAAAATTGATGAGAACGAACTAAACAGAGGCAGAGATGTTCCTAAAATAACCTGGTATTTAAAAGCAGGTATCTCAGCAGCCGCTGTTCTTGCTGTTATGGTCACCCTTTATTTCTTCACTGCCACTGTAAAAATCACTTCCGGACCGCAGGATGTACTGACCTGCAGACTCCCCGACATGTCGCGGGTTGTTTTACAGCAGAACAGTACCATTAAATTCAATAAATATTTCTGGTCGGGTAATACCGGACTTACAGGAGGAGCGTACTTTGAAGTCACAAAAGGAGGCCGTTTCAGAGTTAATACTGATATGGGAAGCATTGAAGTACTTGGCACACGGTTTATGGTCAGTTCAGATAATAAAGAGCTTGATGTGGTATGCTACCAGGGTAGTGTAAAGACAGAGGTTCCCGCCGGTTCATATATTCTGGAACCAGGTACCCGGTTTAAGGGCAGTGAAAACAGCGCGGTGAAGGAGAGTATTCAAAGCAGTAGTGAATATCCTGAATTTGCACTTTTCAGAAAGTCATTCTCCAATGTGCCGGTAACAGAGGTGTTTGGTAATATAGGAGACTTTTTTGGAGTAAGTATTGATGTTAAGCCGGGCATAAGAAATAACTTCAGCGGTTCTATCCGGACCGGCAGTATTGAAAGTGCTCTTGAAATAGTTTGCGCAACTCTGCAGCTTAGTTTTAAAATGACAGATAAGGGAAATTATATAATTTACAGAGAATAAAAATAAAAAAAAAATGAAGACTGGATTATTTGGTTTGACAGTGCTTTTTTTTATAGGATTTGTATTTGGATGTCAGGAGATATTCAATGATGATCCGAATGACGGGCTAAACAAAAAAGGGACGGTGATCATCAAGCTTACCGATGCGCCGTTCCCTTCAGAGATGGTGGCAGAAGCCAATGTAACTATCGACTGGATGAGGTTAATGCAGTCGGATGAAGAGCAAGGTGATGGAGAAGAGAATGACAGTCTGAACAGGCTGATTGAGCTTGAAGAGATACGGACTATCAATCTTTTGGAGTTAAGTAACGGTGTAACAGAAGTTTTGGCAGAGGCTGAAATCCCTGCAGGCACATATAAAGAGATAAGACTTCATATAGTTGACGCCGAAATTATTCTCAACGATCAGGACAGTACCAGGTTTGATTTAAAGGTTCCCGGCGGAGATGCAAGCGGTCTGAAAATTAAGGTTGAACCGGCACTTGAGATAGCAGATGGTTTCGGTGCCGAACTTTTACTGGATTTCGATGTCAGTCGCTCATTTGTGATGAGGGGAAATATGAAACACGGGTATGACAAGATTACAGGATTTATTTTTAAACCTGTTGTAAGAGCTGTTGCATATATGGAGACAGGAGATATATCCGGAGTGGTAAAAGATACTTCCGGTGTAGCTCTGGAAAATGCACTTTTAACGCTTCTATCGGGCACCGACACTGTAACAACTGCGCTTAGCTCAGAAGAAGGATACTATAAAATGACAGGCATTCCTGAGGGATATTACACTCTTGATTGTGAGAAAGAAAGTTATAATAAACAGTCGGTTGACAGTTTATTGGTTGAGACAGGAGTTCAAACGGAACAAAATTTTGAACTGGTAAAAACTGAGTCATCAGGCGGAGGCGATTAAACGGATATCGCCCGTAATTTGAAAGATTGCCCTTTTCATTATATCTTTTCGTTTTGATAGCATCCCTTTTCCGGGGTGCTATCTGTTTTATATCTGCCCTCGTTTTAACCGGATACCCCGAAATTCTTTTATTAACATATTATTTTTCGTCTGCTCAGTATAAAAAAATATGATAATTAAACTGCAATATTACGAAATTTACAAGGGATTAATTAACAATAATAAGTGCCATTGTTGAAAAAAACTTAGCACTGTCCACAAAATGTCCATACCTGATTAAATTTTCCTGATATTATATTTTGCAGTTTTACATCGGCGCATTACATATAGAAATATTAGAATTTATGTTCATGAGGCATAAGTTTTTTGTAGCAAAATGAACCAGGGAGATTTTGAGATGAAACTCACAATTATTGGCAGTGAAATGCAATTAACCGGAGAACTATGCTCATCACATGATATCAGGGTTGATGGCGGTTATACGGGTAATATCAGGACAAAAGGGAAGCTTGTCGTAAGTAAGGAAGGATTTGTTTCCGGCATTGTTCATGCAAAAGATATTATTATCCAGGGAAGGTCTGAGGGTGATTTTGTGTCTGAAAATACTTTCCGGATTGATCCGGGAGGTCATTTTGAAGGATCAGCAAGGACCAGATTCATGAGGATAACCGAGACAGCCTGTTTTAATGGTACCTGTGCCATTATACCTGACGGGGATTTCAGAGTATCTGATAAAGATGCGGGTATCCCCGGAATACCGGAAGAGCAGTTCAGTAAAAAGTCAGAAGAGAAATTACGGCACATAGCAGGAGATTTAAAGGAGACTGAAAATGAAAAAGGGAATAAGAGGATTAGTGAAGATAAAGAAAAAGAGGATGAAATTTGTAACAAGGGAAAGCAAAATTCAGTTTTAAGCAACTCCCTGAGTCAGTTGAAATCGTTGTGACAGTTAAACTTAACCAAATATAGAAGATTATGCAAAAATCGTTTATTTTTCCCAGTGTATTTGAGGAGAACTACAGAGAATATGAGAAGATCGCCGGAACATTTCCGGAGGCTATGAAGATTGTCAAATTCAATGGAGGTGATTACATTGTAGGAGAGTTAGCATTAAAAGAGGGGAATTCCCCGCATAAATTTATAAATAGCTCAGCAGATGATCTCGATTATAAGCTGTTAAGTTCAATAGGCATGCTTATAGCAACACAGGGCAATTACTCAAAGCTCATAGTAACGGCAGGTTTCCCCTTTACTACTTATCAGCCTTATAAGCAAGGTGCCTTCGAATTTTTCAAAGGTATTCATGAAGTAAGCTTTGACTCCCGGACTATAGGAGGACCCGGTATTGAAACCGTTAAATTTTCGGTGCCCGAAGTAGACGTGATCACTGAAGTCAATGGTTGTGTTAAAGCAATAAGGAACGGCACTATAAATGAGCAGGACAATTTTTTTGTAGCCAGTCTTGGTTACGGAACATTTGAACTCGCACTCTCTTCTCCTGAAGGATTGGTATACAGGACCACTTATAGTTCAAAGGGTTTGATGTATGCGGTGAATATCTGGGAAAATGAGCTTCAGAAGAATTATTATCTCAATTTATTGACAGAGCAACAATTAGAGAGGGCTTTCCAGAGGGGAAAGATGATAATTAACCGTAAAAATACCGATCTGGCCGAAATGAGGGCAAAAGCTCTGAAGAGTTATTATTCCGAGGTTATCTCGCCTGCCATGAGGAAAAAGTTTACCGATGAGGATTTCTTCAGGGCACAGAAAATATATCTCACCGGTGGCGGGGCCTTATATAAAGAGCTTGAGGAATCATTCAGGGAAGAGTTCAGGGATATTCTTGAAGTTATTGTATTTCCCGAACCCTATCTTGCAGCCAGTAAGGGTTACTGCCAGCACTCTAAAGAGTTGGCCAAGACTAAAATAAACTCTCTTGAGAATAAGGATAATTTTGCCTGCGTAGGACTTGATATCGGGAATAATAATACCGTTGTTACTGTCGAAACTGAATTTTAGGGTACAGGTGTTCTGCCGGTTGTCTGGTTGTAATAACATATTTGCGTGTTGATATTTTGATAAATTACATCAGGAATGTTCAATAATTCAAAATTTTTATACTTTAGAAGCATAATTTAATTTTGCCGCACGATCACGGAGTTATTTTATGCAGAAAAAAGTAGTAGTAATCACGGGTGCATCTTCCGGAATAGGTAAGGCACTTGCAGAGAGATATGCGAATGAAGGCTGGAATCTGGTTATAGCTGCACGCCGTAATGACCGCCTGAATGAATTGCAAAAACGTTATAAAGATGTTAATATACTTCCTGTCAGGACGGACGTGACAGTTGAGTCTGACTGCAAAAGATTAATATCCGAAGCTGTTGAAAGATTTGGCAGGATTGATGTTTTGATCAATAATGCCGGCATTTCCATGAGGGCCCTGTTTGCAGATATCGATTTAGGCGTTATGCGCAGGGTTATGGATGTCAATTACTGGGGAACGGTATATTGTACAAAATTTGCATTGCCGTATCTCATTAAACAGAAAGGTTCGCTTGTGGGTGTAATTTCTGTAGGCGGATATATCGGATTGCCGGGAAGAACAGGATATTCAGCCTCTAAGTTTGCCGTACGCGGATTTTTAGAGACTGTCCGTATAGAAAATATGAAAACCGGGTTGCATGTGCTCATCACTGCACCCGGTTTTACTGCTTCTGAAGTCAGGATTTCAGCGCTTACAGCCAATGGCTCTCCGCAGGGGGAAACACCCAGGAATGAAGATAAAATGATGTCAGCCGAAGAGTGCGCCGGTCATATTTATTCCGCTGTGGAGAAGCGGAAACGGCAATTGATACTGACCTTTATTGAAGGAAAGTTTACCGTATTCCTCTCCAAAATTTTTCCCCGTTTTGTTGACAGGATGTCATATAAGATGTTTGCCGGTGAACCGGATTCCCCGTTTAAATAAAATTTTATTATACATTTACATTTAGTTTAAATGTAAAGATCATACGATATGGATTTAACTGTAGGAACCAGGGTAGAACATCCCCGATATGGCGAAGGGATAATAAGCAGAGACAAGCTTACTGCTTACGAAATATTTTTTGAGCGGGGAGGTAAAATTGAGATATCCAAGCGCAATACTGATCTGAGTGTACTGGAAAAAAACGAAGATGTCCCGCCAAAAAAAGGATTGTCAATTTCTGAAATTGAGGAGGTTATCAGATATGTTCTGGATCAATACGGCGCATTAAATGAAGTGGTTCCCCTCGGTGATAAATGGAAGGGCGGGACAATGTTTTTACAACCTGCGAATCCTGATCTGAAACCAAAGGAGATTCCTGTTGAGGTGTTTTTTCACAAGATAGTAATGCTGCGCGACCGTTTAAGGGTTCTGGAGCAGAATATTAACAGTAATGATGTGCTTACTGACGAGGAAAAGCTAAATCTTCAGCAGTACATAACCCGTATCTATGGTTCACTGACCACCTTTAATATTCTTTTCTCAGAGAAGGAGCACTATTTTGTGGGTGCAAAATCAAAATGAATTTAGAGTAAAGTCGGGACTGGTTTTATTATTCCTTTGGAATAAGCAGTTATTATTGAGAAAAAGTCTGATATATAAACAATAGATATTATAAATTAAAAAAATATGAAGAGTAATTATTTATTGGTATTGCTTTTATTTTGTACATCATTTTTGTCAGCGCAGGACAAAATTATGAAAGTATGGCCTGACGGTGCGCCAAATCATAATGGCATGAATGAACCTGAAGAGAAATATGACGGTGTGAGAGTCAGGAAGGTTTCAGAAGCGGAGATATTTGTTTATCTGCCCGATAAATCATTAAATACCGGCGCAGCCCTTGTGATCTGCCCCGGTGGGGGATATCAGATAGAAGCTATGGGGCATGAAGGATATGATATTGCAGAGTGGCTGAAATCGAAAGGTATAGCAGGAATTGTTTTGAAATATCGTCTTCCCTATGGTCACCACGAAATTCCTTCCGGTGATGCCAGGCAGGCTATCAGGATTGTCAGGGCAAATGCCTCAGAATGGGGTATTGATCCGGCAAAGATCGGAATAGCAGGTTCATCTGCCGGGGGGCATCTTGCTTCGACAGCAGGCACAAGGTTTGATTATGGCGACAAGACCAGTCGGTCGACCGTAATGCAGATGAGCAGTCGCCCCGATTTCATGTTGCTTCTTTACCCCGTGATAACATTCCGTGAGGAGTTTGGTCACATGGGATCACGCAGAAATCTTATTGGCGAAGGCAATGACTGGAAACTTGTGAAGCAGTACTGTAATGAGATGCATGTGACCTCTGAAACGCCACCTGCATTTCTTGTTCTTGCTGATGACGACAAGGGGGTTGTTCCCCGGAATTCAGTGGAATTTTATCTTGCCCTTAAAGAGAATGACATACCTGCTGAAATGCATATCTTCCGCCAGGGAGGACACGGCTTCGGAATAACTGCTAAAAATCTGCCTGTCGACCAATGGCCCGGTCTTTTTTATGACTGGCTGAAGGCAATTAATATAATAGAATAGATGAACTCCACCCATCCCCAAAATATTCTGAAGTTCTGTCCTAAATGTGGTTCCCCGCGGTTTGTCAGTGCCGGAGAGCGATGCCTGAAATGCAGTGACTGTAACTTTATCATGTTTATAAATGCCTCAGCAGCAGTTGCTGCGCTTATTGAAAATGAGAAAGGGCAGATACTGCTTACTGTCCGCGGAATAGAACCCGGGTACGGAATGCTCGATTTGCCGGGAGGATTCGTAAATCCCGGTGAAACTGCCGAAGATGCAGTCAGGCGGGAACTTAATGAAGAGTTGGGAATAAAGGTGACATCGCTGCAGTATCTCTTTTCCGCCCCGAATGAGTATATATATAAGGGCCTGTCTGTTTTTACCCTGGATATGGCCTTCAGAGTGATTCCTGAAAGAGTGGACGGACTTCGGGCAATGGATGATATTACTGGTTTTAAATTTTACTCCGAAGAGGAGATAAACTTTGATAAGATCCCGGCACCTTCAATAAACTATTTTGTAAGACAATTTTTTAAAATATGAACGAAATCCGTCAGAGAATTAAAGGTCTGCGGCTTGAATTGCTGAAGCGTAACCTTGATGCATGGTATATCTCGGGGACTGATCCTCATTCAAGTGAATATCTTACTCCTGCATGGCAAACAAGGGAATACATTTCAGGCTTTACAGGCTCATGGGGGGTTGTTGTTGTAACAAATGAAGAGGCCGGACTCTGGACCGATTCACGATACTTCATACAGGCACCGGAACAGCTTAAGGGATCGGGAATTAAGATGTATAAGCTGAGGGTACCGGATGCAGTGCCTCCTGAATTGTGGCTTGCAGGACACCTCAGCGGAGGCAGTAAAGTGGGATTTGATCCGCGTACGGTTTCGGTCAATGATTACAGAAGAATCTCTGCCCGGCTGAGTGAAGCAGGAACAGACTTCGTTGAAACACCCGATCCTTTTGAAAGGATATGGATTGATCGGCCGGGAATGCCCGATAATGAGATTTTTGAATTGCCTGTTGCCTTTTCCGGAGTCTCAAGGAAGGAGAAGAGGGAGATGATATTATCAGAATTGAAAAAGTATAATTGCGATTTTCATTTAATTACAGCAAACGATGAGCTTGCCTGGTTATTTAACCTTCGCGGGTCTGATATACCTTATAATCCCCTTTTCATGGGCTTTGGAATTGTTGGTAAGAATGAATTTACACTTTTTGTTGAACCAGTAAAAGTAAGTGCAGAACTGCGCGCAAAGCTCGAAAAAGATAAGGTTAAGCTTAAAGGGTACGATGATCTGCCGGCTTATCTAAAGACTGTTGAAAACAGCAGAATATATGCAGATCCGTCAACAACAAATTATTTTATTTATAAGTGTACCGGCTCAGGTAATAAGATTATAGAGGGAACATCGTTAATTGCCAGACTGAAATCCGTGAAGAACAGTACAGAGCTTTCAGGATTCCGGGAAGCAATGAGAAAAGACGGTGCCGCTCTTGTTGAATTTCTCTGGTGGTTAAAGGAAAGCCTTAAACAAGAGTCAATTACTGAGTATACGGTTGGTCAAAAGCTGAATGAATTCCGTTCGAAGCAGGAACAATTTATGGGTGACAGTTTTGCTCCTATTGTCGGATACCGGGAGCATGGTGCTATAGTTCACCTTTCTGCCGGAGAAGATGATGCATTTCAGGTAAAACCGGATGGAATACTGCTCATAGATTCAGGCGGTCATTATATGCACGGTACCACGGATATTACCCGGACTATTTCACTTGGGAAGGTAACAGACAGGCAGAAGAGTGATTTTACCCTTGTCCTTAAAGGGATGATAGCCCTTTCGTCAGCCATTTTTCCTGAAGGTACCAAAGGTGCTCATGTTGATATTCTTGCAAGGAAAGCTTTATGGAAAGAAGGTTTAAATTACGGTCATGGTACAGGCCATGGTGTTGGTCATTTCCTGAATGTTCATGAAGGCCCTGCCTCAATAAGGCAGGAGTTCAATGATAATCCCATTTTGCCGGGAATGGTCTTCTCCAATGAACCGGGACTATACCGGGAGGGGAAATATGGAATACGTACAGAAAATTTAATTGTTTGTGTTCATAAAAAGACTACCGAATTCGGATCTTTTCTGGGATTTGACACCCTGACCCTTTTCCCTCTGGATACCAGCCTTATTGATATGAATCTGATCGACAGAGAGGAGAGGGAGTGGATAAACAGTTATCACAGAGTGGTAATGAAAGAGCTGTCTCCTTTTTTGAGTCAGGAGCATAAAGATTTTCTTGAAGAGCTGACAACAGAGATCTGAGGTTTCAAATTTTTTCCGGGATAATCATTATCATATTATCCATTTTTCACGGATATGAAATGCTTAAAACTCCTTTTAGTGGTAAACAGTTTTATTGCGGGTTAAATTATACAGTATTTTATTCAGGAGGTATAACAGATGACCGGAGAATATTATAACTGGCAGGACCTTCATTAAAGATCAGATCGAGAATGCTCAGATCGGGCATGAAACCAAATTTTTCGTCAAATACCTGGGTATACTTATATGGTCTGAACAATTTATCCCTCGTGCTTCTGTGTTTCTTTGGAGAAATTGCCTCTCTCAGGTTAACAGTGCCGGCAGGCACAGTCTCATAAGTTTCTGTCAGTAAGATATTATTTTCGATATCCAGCATATTGCATATATGATCATGGATTGTCAGATTCATATCCAGCAGGAAATCCCATCTCTTTTCAAAAAGCGGCCTGATCTCATCTTTATAGTATTCAAAAAACGGCGATGAGTTATATACTGAAAAGATGGTACGCCAGTGTATTTTTTGCCAGGGCGTATCATACGAAGGTTTTACATCTTTTATCAATGTTTTTGAGCTGCGACCCTTCACTACCGGAACAATCAGTGAAATCATTCCGTTTGCTCCCATTATCTCACACCTGTTACGGTACGTCTGTTTGGTGAAATTTTCGAATTGCTCAATATAAACCTGTTTGTACAAAAGTATTTTTGAATAAAATCTGAGCGGTGCAAAATATGCGGTGCTGAGCAATACCGTATCGTTTAAGCTCATATGATTAAAATTAATTATTTTCAAAGGTATCATATAGTTTATCCCGGCTTCAGCAGGGAGAACCCGCACAAGTTTTAATCATTCTCCCTGGTGATCTCGCAATCATGCCCGTTTCATATTCAATCTTTGAAAAAGGAGCTTTCAGCATCTTCATCCGGATCAGGATCAAGTTCAATGCCTTCCGGATTTATCTCCTCCCAGAGGCTGTCCTGTTTATTTATGCCAATCTCTTTTTCAAGCTGTAAATTCGATTTAACTACTTTTTTATACTCTTTTTTTAATTTCCATATATATGGATAAAAGTATATTACAGATATGATGTAGCCCAGTATCACACAGCAAATCAGCAGCAATACCATGGGAACATTACTAATTTCCCAAAAGAGAATATTGACAGATACTTCGAAGGAATTTTGCAAAGTAAAAATAACTAACAAAATAGACAAAATAAGGACCAGGATAATTAAAGTGCCCATCTTAACAGTTTTTGCTATGAAGATACAAAATAAGATTTACAGAATCAATGTATGGAGCTGAACATTCTTCTTAAACGTATCTTTTTGAGAAATGATTTGTCTTTATCAAGTGACAGCCATATAATGCTTGCTTTACCCACAACGTGATCTTCAGGTACAAATCCCCAGAACCGGCTGTCGGCTGAATTATGACGGTTATCACCCATCATCCAGTAATAATCCATTTTGAATGTGTAGTCTGAAGCCATTTCCCCGTTGATGTATATTGTCTCACCGTCGACTTTAAGGTCATTATTTTCATATACATCAATTATACGTTGATAAAGAGGTAGATTATCTGTTGTCAGTTTAACTGTCTCTCTTTTGGCCGGGATCTTCAGCGGACCGAAATTATCCACATTCCAGCGAAATTTCTCATCGCAGGGAAAAACATTCGGGTCCCAGTCGCCCGGCTCCCTGATCATATCGTCAACTGCGGTTATATTCGCAAAACTTTTAAGTTTTTCAACATTTGAGTCGGTAAGGGGAAAGATATACCTTTCGCTGGAAAATGTCGTGCGGTCGCTCAAAGCTATATCCAACCGGTCGAGAGCTTTTGGATTTATTGATGTTCCGTTGGTAGTAACCATATAGTTATGCTGCATTCCGTCATAATGTTCTGCAGGTTTTCCGTTTATCGTTACTTTACCCCTGGTCATCAGAATCTCATCGCCGGGAATTCCTATACATCGTTTTATATAATTTTCACGTTTATCCACAGGCCTGGCAATGACCTTTCCGAAATTAGAGGGGTCACTCCATACTCTCTCTCTGCCGTATGTCCTGACAAGCTGGTAATAACTTGTACTCTGCATAAAAAGAGCTACAGTGTCACCTTCGGGAAAATGGAATACGACAACATCATTATTTTTTATCTCTCCCAGACCTTTTAGTCTTTTATACGGACGGGTAATCCATTCCACATATGATTTTTTAGTTCGTGACAGGGGCATTGTGTTATGCACAAAAGGGAATGAGAGTGGCGTGTTTGGCGTTTTAGGACCATAAGCAACTTTGCTTACAAACAGGTAATCGCCTACCAGAAGTGACTTTTCCATAGATGAGGTAGGTATGGTATATGCCTCAATGAAAAACATTCTTATAAAAGAAGCAGCAATTACTGCAAAGATAATGGCATCAATCCACTCTACTAATTTTGTCTGTTTCCCGTCAGGTGGATTTTTCTTTTTCCAGAAAGCCCAGTGAACTTTCTTTGTAATATAGATGTCGAAGATCACGGCGAGACCGATCATCCACCAGAAGTTACCCAGCCAGATGACCCAGAGGGCGTAAAGCGCTCCAACAGAAATAAATTTAAACCACTTATTGGTAAGTAATTGATATAACATTGTCTGAGATTTATATTTTTAACATGTCTTTCATTGTAAGGATACCTTTTTTGCCGGCGCAGTACTCTGCAGCCAAAACTGCCCCCAGGGCGAATCCCCTGCGACTTTTGGCACTATGCGTGATTTCGATGAAATCGTCTGATGAGTCATATTTAACGGTATGAATACCGGGTACCTGACCTGTTCTCTCTGACTTCACGGGAAGTTCATCTGACTGGTAGTTGCTGTCTGATGTCCACGAATTTATTTGTGGTAAAAATTCAACAACATCTTCTGCAAGACTGATAGCCGTACCACTGGGAGCATCAAGTTTTTGGGTATGATGAACCTCTGTTATTTCCGGACGATACTCTGAGCGTCCTGCCATTAACCCGGCCAGCTTTCTGTTTAGTTCAAAGAAGAGATTGACACCCGGTGAGAAGTTGCTCCCATAGAAAAAAGTTCCGTTGGCACGTCTGCATCTTTCATAAACCTCCTCTTTTCTTTGGAGCCATCCGGTGGTGCCGCTCACAACCGGTACACCGGCTTCGAAACATTTAAAATAGTTTTTCACAGCAGAGGAGGGAATGGTAAACTCAATAACTGCATCACATTTTTTAAGATTCTCTGTTGTCATATCCCTCTGATTGTCAATGTCTATTACCAATTCTATTTCATGTCCGCGGTCGAGAGCTATCTTTTCAATCTCTTTACCCATTCTGCCGTAACCTATTAGTGCTAACTTCATTTTTTAATTTTTTTATTCTAAAGTCCTGTTTATGATTAGATTGGTATCAGGTTATTTAGTAATATTTATTATTTTGCGAATAATAATCCGGTTAATATAAAGAATGCAAAGATATTTATTTATATATGTTTCGGAAAATAATTTATATTATAAATAATATATATATCAGAATGAAGATATTTTCTCAAATAATTTTACTCTGTTGTGTTTTTACATCTGCATATTCACAACCGGTTGAGGTTCAGGCAAACTATAACAGTGTTGGGGATGTTGAATTTGTAGCCTACAACAATACAGAGGTGCCGCTGTTTTTAAATATTGATTTTGCTGATCTTGAGAACACATCTTTCAATGAACCTTTGCCATATATCAAGATGCTTGAACCCGGATTTAACAATCTGTTTATTCTGCACCGTGATATGGATGCTGATGTTCCAAGGTTCAATTACCAGATAAAATATTACCGCTCCGATCCGTCATCATTAGCCGATCTGGATTTTCCCTATCTGATACCATTAAAACCCGGCGGATCTGCGAAAGTCAGGGATGTTAACGATATCACAGGATTCCTGGGATCAAAGGAGCCGGGTTCGTGGAATGCCACCGGTTTCATCGTAAATCCCGGCAGTCCGGTTTATGCCAGTCGCACAGGAACAGTTGTTGAGATCGTTGGGAGTCAGCGTGGGGGTGATCCGCAAAACTGGTATCACACTTGGACCAACACAGTAACACTTTTACAGCCGGACGGTACACTGATATGTTACCGTAATGTAATTGATAAGGAGAAAAAAATAAGAGTCGGGGATAAAGTTTTCGCCGGACAGGTACTGGGATATATAGCTCCGTCATCAACAGAGCTGATCATACTTATCTTCCAGCATCAGTTAAACTCGTCTGAACTCCGTTTTATAATACCCCGGTTTGTCACGGGAGAGCAAGCTGCCGAAATCCTTTTTCTGTCGCGTGAGTATGATGTGGTACATCCTGAAGATATCAGAATACTGGAGATGACAAAGCGAGAGATAAGGAAAATTCTGCGCCGTTAATCCGTTTAATAATGCTGGGTCAGAGCGGATCTCCACCAATTGAAATATTTAGATTCCAGCTCTTCCACTGATGGGAAAGGATAGTAAATAATTTTATTTTTCTTACCTGCATAGAATCCTTTTTTAATAGTTCTGTATGAGATATCGCCGCGCATGAACCTCAGGACAGTTTTTGTGAGTTTCCCTTCAGTTTTATTCAGGTTGATTAAACACTCCCTTAAGTGATCCGGATTTTGATATGGAAGGTTATGCAACGGGGAAGTCGGATCAGTTGCAAGCTCATTAAGCTGCAACTCCGCAAAGAACAGTTTGGGTGTTGAGACCGGATTATCAGGATTTGTCAGAAATTTGATAAACTCATGAGGAGCAAGTTTGCTTGCCACCCTGGTAGTTATAGGATTAAACTGTTGATAGAGATGAATCTCATCTGTCTCAAATGGTTGATAATCAGCTTTTGGTAATTCCAGAACTTTACCGTCGTCGGTAGCCAGATAGAGATTCTTCAATGCTGAAAGAGGAGTCTTTTCAAGTACACGGTAAATCCCGAAAAATACCGAACGTTTTGGTTCACCATCCTGATAGGGAACAAGTTTTTTGTCGATATAATCTTCGGGAAGTCTCTTCATTTCAGAAGGATCAAGCTCAAAAAAGATATTTTGTCCTCTGATTCTCTTTTTTGTACCTACTGAAAGGTAATACCCGAAATCGAGCGGAGACAAGTGAGATGCAATAAATGATTCGGGCGTGAAAACGAGATAATAGTACTTCTTCATTGTTATAAAATTTATGATTACAGTAAATATAACATTTCCATAAAGCCGGGAATTAAAATGTCCCCGTTTTACGTGTGATATGTCATAGAAACACTATTCCGGAATAAGTATTTACCCGTTATCTATAAAGTTACTGAAATTTGACCTTGAAGTCAATGACATGCATCAAAAAAAGAAAAAAAGTCAGTCAAAAAGATGCTGATAAGGATTGGACCCTCCGTCGTCATCGCTTTCGAGTCCTTTGACATACTGCTGTAAAGCTCTGAGACTCATTCCCATATTTGAGAAACCACCATCGTTGAATAAATTTTGCATTGTAACTTTTTTAGTCAGATCGGAAAAAAGCGTTATGCAGTAGTCGGCGCATTCATCAGCAGTTGCATTTCCGAGGGGCGACATTCTCTCTGCAAAATCCAACAGCCTGTTAAAGCCTTTAATACTGCTTCCGGCAGTGGTGATGGTAGGTGACTGTGAAACCGTGTTTATCCGCACCCGTCTCTCTCTTCCGTAAATATACCCGAAACTGCGTGCGATTGATTCGAGAAGAGCTTTGGCATCTGCCATATCGTTATACCCGTAAAAAGTTCTTTGTGCCGCCACATATGAGAGTGCGACCACAGAACCCCATTCATTTATAGCATCAAGCTGACGGGCTGTCTGAAGAACTTTATGAAATGAGATTGCGGAGACATCCAGTGTCTTATTCAGATAGTTATAGTCCAAATCACTGTAATGTCTCTCCTTTCTTAAATTAGGCGACATACCTATAGAGTGAAGTATGAAATCTATTTTCCCTCCAAAAAACTCCATAGATTCCATAAAAAGGTGGTTCAGATCTTCAACACTGGTGGCATCAGCCGGTATGACAATAGTTTCGAGTTTCTCTGCCAGAGAGGCTGTTTCTCCCAGCCTCATGGCTACTGCAGTGTTAGTCAGTACTATTTTTGCACCTTCTTCGTGAGCCCGTTCTGCTACTTTCCAGGCAATGGATTCTAAATTAAGAGCACCGAATATGATGCCCTTTTTCCCTTTTAGTAAATTATAACTCATGTTATTATATTGTACTTATATTTCGCAAATTTAATCTTGTCTTAATAAAATCAGAAATTTTAAGGCATTATTGTCTGAATACTGCCCAAAAGGCAGCCAGGTATCTTATAGTTTTTCCCGCCTTGAGTCGTGAGAACCCGCATATCTTATAATCATACCTCATGGCGATTTGCAATCATGCTCGTTTTATTTGAACTTAAAATACTTTAATTTTCTTCAAATTAACTGTAAATTAATAACAAATAAATATAATTCTGCAATAGTAAAAGAAAAAAATATTTTTTTATCTAAAATTTAGGCTGTAAAGTTTGACATTTAATAAAAACTACATATATTTGCATCAAATAAACCGACAATAATGAATTTTCAAATTCAAAATAGTGCATATCGGGAAATGTGGGGAATAAACTTACCACATGGATTCATTATGTCGTCCTCTTTCATGGCTATGCTTTAGCCTTCATTCAGTGTATCAGACATTGACTGAAGGCATATACCGGGAGTGAAGCAAATCAGTTTAATTTTTCAATTTTTTTACTATGTTGAATCGAATCATCCGGTTTGGTGGAGGCCATAGTGGCGACATCACCGCGATAAGAAATTTAAAGTCCTATTCAGGCAGGCATGAAAGCAGAAATTTGATTGTCACATCAGCAGTACCGGGGATCCTTGATCTTATTGCAACTGCGGTACGGGATATATTTATTGCCGATACAGAACATATTCCGGAAAAACTATATAAAATATATCACGGTTTTACAGGGAAAACGCCGAAAGATTCTTATAAGAAGCAGGCAGAGCAGCTTGCTGCAATTCTAACCGGGATAAAACTTACCGGTGACTATTCAATGGCACTTAAAGATCAGGTTCTCAGCTTTAGTGAAAGATTAACAGCAGAGATCCTTGTAACAAATATGAGTGAATCAGGAGTTATTACCAAAATACTCTTACCGGAAGATATTGAATTGCTGGTAACAGGAGATTATGGTAGCGCCACCTATTACTCAGTAAACAGGGAGAAGATTGAAAGGTCCGGGACAGATTATTTTATAATTCCCGGTTCATACGGGATTACAGAAAAAGGCAAAATTGCACGTGCCGGCAGGTCTGCTGCCGATTATACGGCAGCTTATTTAACTAAAGCTCTTGATTGTCCGAAGCTGGAGTTATGGGGAATGGAGAAGAAATTTCACCGTGCCGCGGTTTCAATAATAACATCTTCGCCGATAATAGAGCGGCTGACATATTCAGAAGCAGGAGAGCTGGCCTATTTTGACCACTATTCATTTCATCCCCGTACAGTGGAACCGCTTGAGCAGTCGCACATACCTATTCACATCCTGGACAAGGCATCTGACGAGGGATATACAGAAACGGTGATCAATACGGAAACTTATGTTGAACCTCAGATAGTCAAGAGTGTTGCGTTTACCGATGATATCTCGCTGCTCCGGCTTGACGGACCGGGAGTTGGCCTGAAACCGGGTATTCTTGCTAAAGTGACCCTGAAACTCAATGAAGCAGGAATAAATATTAAATCGGTGATCACATCACAAACATCGATCAATATTATACTTGAAAAGAAAACCGGCAGAGAAGCCCTGACGCAGGTTAGCAGTTTAGGTTTTTCTGCAGTTAAAGATATTTCAATTATTGAGGATCTGTCACTAATTGGTGTAGTTGGTCATGGCATGCAAAACAGCTACGGAGTTTCTGCAAAAATTTTTGGTGCGGTGGCAAAAAGCAAGATAAATGTGATACTTAGCGGTTCGGGCGCGTCTGATCTGGTAAGTTATCTGATTGTAAACTCCGCCGACAAAGTAAATAGTGTCAGAGCCGTTTATGAGGCATTTTTCCCTTAAGCGAATGGGGAAAGTGCCAATACACTATTACATTAATTCATCTTTCAGAATATTATGTATTATATATATAAAACGCAGCGAATTAAAATTTATTTATAAAGTACAGAGAGTAAAATTGAGTAAAAAAACCAGTAATTAAAAAGAATAAAATGGAAACAAAAAATTTAAGATTTGAGACCCTGCAACTTCATGCAGGACATGAACCGGACGCAACAACACATTCAAGGGCAGTTCCGGTTTACCAGACAACTTCTTACCTTTTCGATGATGCTGAACATGCAGCTAATCTTTTCGCTCTTAAAGAGTTTGGCAATATATATACCAGGATTATGAATCCGACCTCGGATGTTTTTGAGAAACGTGTCGCAGCCCTTGAAGGAGGTGTAGGTGCTCTTGCAGTATCTTCCGGTCATGCTGCCCAGTTTCTTACCTTTACAACACTTCTGAGTCCCGGTGATAATTTTGTCACTTCGCCATTTCTCTACGGAGGTTCTTACAATCAGTTTAATGTATCGTTCAGGAAGTTAGGTTTTGATGCAAGATTTGCTGAAGATCTTGATGCTGCATCTTTTGAAAAGCTGATAGATAAAGATACAAAAGCCATCTACCTTGAAACTGTTGGCAATCCCGGTTTTGTTGTACCCGATTTTGAAGCAATTGCATCATTAGCACGTAAATATGATATTCCTTTGGTTGTAGATAACACCTTTGGTGGTTGCGGATATCTTTTCCGGCCCATAGATTATGGTGCCAACATCGTTGTTGAATCGGCAACCAAATGGATTGGCGGTCATGGTACCAGCATCGGCGGGATCATTATTGATGCAGGAAGCTACAACTGGGGCAACGGAAAATTTCCCGGTTTTACAGAGCCTTCAGATGGTTATCACGGACTGAAATTCTGGGATGTATTTAATCCGGACAGTGATTTTGGCAATATAGCATTCATTATCAAAGCAAGAGTTGAAGGGCTCAGGGATTTCGGGCCTTCAATAAGTCCGTTCAATTCATTCCTGTTGATTCAGGGTCTTGAGACTCTCTCCCTGAGGATGGAGCGTCATGTGGAAAACACAATTGCACTTGCCCGCTGGCTGGAGAAGCACCCTCGTGTTGAGAGTGTCAACTATCCGGGCCTGGAGAGCAGTCCCTCGTATTCCAATGCATGCAAATACCTGCCCAAAGGTGCCGGCGGTGTATTATCGTTTATAGTAAAAGGTGATAAAGAGGATGCCAATAAGGTAGTTTCAAAGCTTAAGCTGGTAAGCCATCTGGCAAACCTTGGAGATGCCAAAACACTCATCATACAGCCGTCAACCACCACTCATCAGCAACTGTCTGATGAGGCACAGATAGCTGCCGGAGTCTATCCCTCTCAATTGAGAGTGAGTGTCGGTATAGAACATATTGATGATATTATAGCAGATTTTGAACAGGCGCTTGATTTTAACAATTAAAAATTTCGGAAAATGCCAGTAAATGTCCCGGACAGCCTTCCGGCTATAAAAATACTTGAGGAGGAAAATATTTTTGTTATCAATGAGACACGCGCTCTTCATCAGGATATCCGGCCTCTGAAGATTATCATTCTTAATCTTATGCCGCTGAAGGTAATAACAGAAACTGATCTTTTGAGGCTCTTATCCAATTCGCCCCTGCAGATTGAGATCGATTTTATGAAGATGCACAGTCATATGCCCAAAAATACTCCTGCAACGCATATGGAAATGTTCTACAAAGATTTCAACGATCTCAAAAATTCTAAATATGACGGCATGATAATAACGGGTGCTCCGGTGGAACTGATGCCATTTGAGGAGGTGACTTACTGGGAGGAGATGAAGGAGATAATGGACTGGGCAGAGCATCATGTCTACTCCTCCATGTTTATCTGCTGGGCAGCCCAGGCAGGTCTGTATCATTATTACGGGATTCCCAAATATCAGCTTTCCGATAAGATTTCCGGGGTTTTTGAACACACTCACGTAAATTCAAATTTGCCGATTTTCAGAGGCTTTGATGACAAGTTTTATATGCCGCATTCCAGGTATACTGAAATAAGAGAGGAGGATATCGCCAAAGTTGACAGACTTCAGGTGATAGCCGGTTCTCCGGAAGCAGGGGTAGCCATTGTCAAAGCAAAAAGCGGCAGGCAGCTTTTTATTACCGGGCATTCAGAGTATTCAAGATATACACTGGATATGGAGTACAGGCGTGACCTTGACAAAAATATTCCTGTTAACATTCCGGTAAATTATTATCCGGGAGATGATCCGGGGAAATCCCCAATCATGTTGTGGAGTTCAACTGCAAATCTGCTTTTTTCCAACTGGCTTAATTATTATGTATATCAGGAAACACCTTACAATTTAGAAGAAATCAGTTAATGTCGTAAAATAGTATGGCATTTATGTAGTAATTTTGCATGGTTAAAATAAGAAGTTCAGTAGATAAGATCATGGCTGAATGTAAAAAATAAAGCTCTTGATTTTAATACTGAACTTCTTGTAACTGATAGTAAATGAGGAATATTCCATTTATAGATATACATACGCATACATCCGGAGAGGAGTGGGACACAGTAACGGTAAGAAATATTTTCCCGGGAGAACCTATTCCCGCTTTCAGGGGCAAGGATTTTTTCTCTGTGGGATTACATCCATGGCATATAAAGTCACCGAAAGAGAATAATGAACTGCTGCAAATTATGGAAGAAGCTTTGGAGTTTGACCATGTTATCTTTGCAGGGGAAGCCGGTCTCGACAAATATGTAAAAAATGATTATGATGAACAGTTAAGGGTATTTGAAGCTCAGGCTTTTATTGCTGAGGAGTATCAGAAGCCACTTATTATTCATTGTGTTAAGGCTTATTATGATTTGATAGGGATACATAATAAGATTCGTCCTTCTATGCCCTGGATTATTCATGGATACGGAGGGAATCCCGAAATTTCAGAGCAACTGCTGAAGAAAAACGTCTTTTTTTCATTTGGTGAAAATCTCTTCAGGGAGCGCTCCGGCGTTACTGAGTCATTCTGTTTAATACCGTGTGAAAGGATTTATTTTGAGACTGATGAATCTGAGACAGACATCCGGGAGATATATGAAAAGGGAGCATGTCTGAAAAATTTGTCCCTTAATGAGCTTAAAAGACTGATATGGGAAAATTTCAACCGCATTGAGAATGTAAGTTTTAATATATAGTTATATGCACTGGTTAGAGCGCACTGAGCTCCTGGTCGGAAAAGAGAAACTTGACAGGTTAAGGAATGCTAATATACTGATAGTCGGATTAGGCGGAGTAGGATCATACACCGCGGAGATGCTCTGCCGGGCGGGTGCAGGCAGAATGACGCTGGCAGACAGTGACGTATTTGAGGAGACAAACCGCAACAGACAACTGGCGGCCCTTATCAGCACCACCGGAAAGTATAAAGCAGAAATTCTCGGTCAAAGATTCAGAGATATTAATCCTGATATACAGTTAGATATTGTAACTGACTTCATAAGGGATGAAAAGACCGAAGAGTTACTTGATAAAGAGAGGTACGACTATGTTGTTGATGCTATCGACACCTTGTCGCCAAAAGTTTTTTTAATAAGTCACAGTTTAAAACGTGGATTACGACTGGTGAGTTCAATGGGATCAGGAGGAAAGGTTGATCCGACAAGGATAAGGATTGCGGATATTTCAGAATCTTATAACTGCAGACTGGCAAGGATTATAAGAAAAAGATTGTCGAAAATGGGAATAAAGGAAGGTTTTAAGGTAGTTTTTTCAACAGAAGAGACCGGCAGTCACGCAATTAAACCAGAAGAAGGACTCAATAAAAAATCAACCGTAGGAACAATTTCATATATTCCGCCTGTTTTCGGATGTTTTATGGCGAGCGTGGTTATTACCGACCTGTAGTCAGGTTATTTTATAACTAAAGATAAATCAATTGAATAAAGCTGATTTATTTGCCCCGCTATTGCTCAGATTCATTTTATAAAAAAGGAATTTGGCTGAAAATTTTCCAGGAGTCTTTGTATGAATTGATTCGCACTTTTAAAAAAATTTTTACTAAGATAAAAATATCTGTAGTTTAAATGTTTGATAATTTCAATTTTAGTTTAACTTTGCGATGTGAATTAATAGATGATTTTGAATTTTAGTGAATTTTGATTGTCTGGTAATTAGCAAATTGGTCTTTTTTTGTTGAATTTTTAGGTATTCTGCTGCCGGGCAAGGTTATCCTTCCTGTTTTACCCCATGATTTATTTTGGTTTCAGAAATTATTACACTTCTCAATTCATTTAAATCCGGAAAAAACAACTTTTGGACAGTTGTCTGTGCATGCAGGGCCTGTAATATTAATTTTAAATAATTACAAATGAACATTTATGTTGGAAATCTTCCATACAACATAGTTGAGGAGGATTTGAGAGAAATTTTTGAAGAGTACGGTGAAGTTTCGACTGTCAAGATCATTGCAGATAAACTGACCGGTCGGAGTAAAGGTTTTGGTTTCGTTGAGATGGATAATAGTCAGGAAGCTACCAAAGCTATTGAAGAACTTAACAATGCAGAACTAGGCGGCCGAAATATTAAGGTGAATGAATCACGCCCGCGGTCGAATGATTCAAGAGGCGGTGGTGGTGGTGGAAACCGCAGAGGAGGCGGACATAACAGGGGAGGCCGTTACTAACGGAATTCTTATGCAAGGAAAAGTAAAATGGTATGATGCTGTCAAGGGCTATGGATTTATCCATACTGAAGACGATAAAGATATTTTTGTGCATCGTACAGGTATCAAAGACGCCAGGTTTGGCTTGGAAACAGACCAGGCTGTTCAGTTCGAAATTAAGGAAAGCGACCGGGGTCCGGTAGCTTTTAATGTGGAAATAATCTGATGTACATAGAGTGAATTAAAGAGGCCTTGATAAACCAGGGCCTTTTTTGTCTGCAACCGGTTTTTGCATTTCATTATCATAATGATTTTCCGGATTTTATGTAAGATTCATAAATTCATAATCCGGGTTAGATTTTCTGGTATTAGTAAACCGGTATGAATATTTTACTTTCTGTGATCCCTGTAATTAATTCCTATTTTTCCGAGACGCAGGTAATCAACTTCAAGTCTTTTTAAGAAGTTTTCCTGATCTTTCATCTCTTTCGTAGTCCACGCGACTTCGGCCTGAGCCTGCAAACGGGGTAGCAGCATATATTCAGCATAATCAGTATTGGAAATGTATTCAGTCCACAGGTTAGTCTGCACACCAAGGATATACTTCGCCTCTTCTGAAGTTAACTCTTCCGGCACCGGTTCATAGCTGTAAACCTTTTCCAAAGGAAGGAAACCACCGATTGCCAGAGGTTCGTTTTCCCTGTTTTCAGACTGATAATAATCGATATACATATGAGTGGTCGGACTCATGACTACATCGTGATGCTGCCTGGCTGCCTCAATACCGCCCTTTATACCTCTCCAGCTCATAACAGTTGCCTGGGGAGCCAGACCGCCTTCAAGAATTTCATCCCAGCCGATAAGTCTGCGCCCTTTGGAGGTAAGATAGCTGTCCATTTGTGTAATAAACCAGCTCTGCAGTTCGTTTTCATCCTTAAGTCCTTCGGCTTTAATGCGTTTCTGGCAATATTCACATTCCTTCCAGGCATCCTTCGGACATTCATCTCCACCCACATGAATATATTCAGAAGGGAATAATCCCATAACCTCATCAAGAACATTTTTAAGAAATTCATAAGTTTCCTTCTTCCCGGCACAGAAAACATCTTTATGAACACCCCATGTTTTTTTAACCTCATAAGGTCCCCCCGTGCATCCCAGGGCGGGATAAGCAGCCAGAGCAGCGCCTGCATGTCCCGGCATCTCAATTTCGGGTATCACAGTTATATAACGTTCGGCCGCATATTTTACTATTTCGCGTAACTGATTCTGAGTATAAAAACCACCGTAGCCTATTCCGTCATATTGCTCAGAAGTACGGGCATGCCCCGCTATAGTCTCATCGCGCCAGTGTGATATTTCGGTCAGAAGCGGATACCTCTTTATCTCAATCCTCCATCCCTGGTCGTCTGTCAGGTGCAACTGAAAAGTATTGATCTTGTACATTGCGAGAATGTCGATATACTTTTTAATGAAGCTCACCGGGAAAAAATGCCTGGCAACATCAAGCAGATTGCCACGCCAGGCAAATCGAGGTTCATCTTTAATGTCGACTGCAGGAATTATGAGCTGTCCGTTTACCGCTTCAGCAGGTAATAACTGTTTCAGTGTCTGCATGCCGTAAAAAATTCCGTTTGGGGCTGCAGCAGTTATGGTTATTCCCCTTTTGTCAACTTTCAGAAGGTATCCCTCCTTTCCTGTATTCAACCGGCTTATTATTTTTAACTGTACAGTCTGGCCTTTTGCATCACCTTCAGCTTTAAATCCGTAAAGAGTATTCAGATAGTCATTAAAAAAACCGGCAATTCGTGCCAGCTCGGGATTTGATTCATCGAATTTTATAACACACTTGCTATCAAGACTGAAACTCCCCTCATGAATCTGAACCTCTTTAGGTTTGGGAATAATATTCAGTTCCTGAGCAAGACTTATTTTAGCAAAAGATAAAATCGAAATCAGCAAAACAACTATTAGTTTCATGTTTTTAACATTTTTCTTTGTTGAAAATATACAAAAAAATTATAATATTTTCAGCTATTCATCTGTTTGAAATTAATACCCATTTTTTTGTTGTGCATTTTCTGTTAATAAGTTTCCGGTTTATTTTTATCTTAAAAAATGAGATACAGCGACAGATTTTATATTTTAGAGGTTTGAAAAAATCAGATTACAGATGAACAGGATAAAAGAGGTACTTGAAGAAAAAGGGATAAAGCAAACCTGGCTGGCCGAAAAATTAGGTAAGAGCTATAATATGGTTAATTCCTACGTACAAAACCGGCAACAGCCACGACTGGAAATCCTCTATGAAATTGCAAGACTACTGGATGTTGAAGTAAAAGACTTACTCGTTGAGATTAAAAAAGAAAAATAGATATGGCCAATAATAATTCTGCCATTGAGCAACTAAAAGATTTCCTTAATGAATTGTTTCAGTTTGATTCACAGGATTTGGATTTTGGTATTTATAAAATCCTGAACTATAAGCGGAAAGAGATTAAAGAGTTTATTGAAAAACTTTTAGTAGACAGGGTGAAGGAGCAGTTACTGACTCTTACCGCTGAAGAAAGCCAAAAGGCCTTGCAGCAATTGAAAGATTTTGAACAGGACGAATTTATTCAAAATTGGATTAACGGTACAGAAGAGGAACGCAATATTGGTGAAAAACTCAGCGGAGCGAAAATTGCAGAGTACCGCAGGATAAAAACCCTTGTTGACAAAGCACGTGTTGCTGAAGGAACTGAAAATCATATCTACAATCATCTTACTCTTTTCTTTTCCCGGTATTATGACAAAGGAGATTTTATCAGCAAACGCCGTTTCGGGAAAAACGAAAAATATGTAGTCCCTTATAATGGAGAAGAAACTCATTTTTATTGGGCTAATCACGATCAATATTACATCAAATCATCCGAAACATTTCAGCAGTATGCCTTTAAAATACCTGTAATGCGGGGTAATATGGTGATCAATTTTAAGCTTACATCGGCACAGGTTGAACAAGGTAATGTAAAAGCTGATGAACCCAATTTCTTTATTCTCTCTGAAAAAGAAGCCGAAACCGGAGAAAAGGAAGCCACCTTCTTTTTTGAGTACCGGCCACTTTCCGATGATGAAAAGAAAACTTTTAAAGGTAACAATAAGCAGGATATACTGAATGAGAGAGCTTTTGAAGACATTGAAAAAAAATATAATAAAGTAGTTAACCTGGCTAAACTATGGGAAACGGATGCAGAAAATAAACCACTGTTACTGAAAAAACTGAATCACTATACGCGTAAAAATAAATATGATTTTTTTATCCATAAAAATCTGAAAGGCTTTTTGCAGCGTGAGTTAGATTATTACATTAAGTCTGAGCTGATTAGTGTGGATGATTTGTATGTTACCGACGTGGATTCCTATTTCGACCGCTTAAAGCACAACATTAAAACCATAAAAGTTTTTAAAAATATTGCTGATACCATTATCGACTTTGTAAGCCAGATTGAAGATTTCCAGAAGAAACTTTGGGAAAAAAAGAAATTTGTGCTTAGTACAGAATGGGTGATTACCGTTGACCGGTTGGTGAGATACATTGGAGAAGAGGCATCTAAACCTTTTCTTGAAACAGCAATTAATAATCAAAAACAGGTTGATGAATGGAAAGAGTTGTTTGGCGAAGAAATTTTTGATAATTGGGAAAACATTCACCTTAGCGATTTGGTAATTACCCGTGAAACAAAGACCGGCGAATTAGATTTCTCTCAAGGCCTTGAAGAAGCAAAGGATTGGCTGAAATTACCAATTGATACAGTACATTTTCCTATAGAGTTTAAAATAAATTTATTGAATAAACTTTCCGAAAAGGTTGATTTGGAAGCCAAAGCTGATGGACTGGTAATACATTCGGATAATTATCATGGACTAATTACTTTGCACGAAACTTTTAAAGGTAAAATTGGTACTATTTATACAGATCCACCCTATAATGCAAAGAGTAGTGAAATTATTTATAAAAACACATTTAAACATTCTTCATGGTTAGCTCTAATGAATAATTCAATTGCAGTTTCAAAGGATTTTCTGAATATGAATGGTTCAATTAACATTGCCATTGATGATTACGAATATCAAAATTTACATCCTTTGGTTGATTTTATATATGGTAGTGAAAATTTCATAGCAACTGTTTTAGTTATTCATAATCCAAGAGGAAGGAATGATGATAAATTTTATGGTACAGCTCATGAATATATGTTAGTCTATGCAAAAAATAAAGATAATACCACCTTCAATAATTTTTCATATTCAGAAGAAGACCTGAAACAATATAATCGTGAAGATTACATTTCACTTTACGCTGAAACATCATTTATGAGAACAGGTAATAATTCAGATAGGAGTACCAGGCCAAATTTATTTTATCCCATATATTTTAATCAAGAAACTAATGAGTTATGTCTTGAAAGGAAAAGTGATGAGTTTATTGAATTATTACCGATTAATTCTACCGGCGAAGAAAAAACATGGAGATGGGGGAAAGAGACTTTTGAGGAAAAGAAGGGGACAGAGTTATTTGTTAAAAAGGTAGATAGAGAATTTAGATTATTCAAAAAAAGAAGACTTATTGATGAAGGGAAGAAACCAAAAACAGTGTGGCATGATTCAAGATATGATGCATCTTCAAACGGGATTACCGTATTAAAAAACCTATTTGGCAGGCAAATACCCTTTAGTTACCCTAAAGCATTGGGTACTGTATTAGATGCAGTACATATTTCAAGCCAAAATAATGATATTATTCTTGATTTTTTCCCTGGTTCTGGCACCACTTTTCATTCAATACAGTTGTTAAACCATAAAAACAAGAGTAAACGAAAATGCATATTAATTGAACAAGGAAACTACATATTTACAGTAATTATCCCCAGAATCAAAAAAGTTGCTTATACATTTGACTGGAAAGAAGGAAAACCTAAGAATGGTAGTATGAATGGTCTCGGAATATTTTTCAAATACCAGCGCCTTGAGCAATATGAAGAAGCTTTGGAGAATATCGCTTTTACTGCCAGTAAAGATGCTCAGCAGCAAGCACTGAAATTCGATCAGTACATACCTAAATACATGTTGGAATTTGAAACCAAAAACAGTCAGACATTGGTAAATACGGAAGCCATGAAAGATACCTGGGATTATAAACTGAAAGTATGGGATGGTTTTACTTATGATACTGAACGAGCTGTTGATCTGGTGGAAACTTTTAACTATCTCATAGGGCTGCATATGCAAAAATGCATAACTAAAGAACTCAATGGTAAAAAATATCAGTTTGTCAGCGGACAAAACAACTCCAATAAACAAATATTAGTGGTTTGGCGAAGTGTTAAAGACTGGAAACTCGACGATTACAAAGTTGATGGTGAAGTATTAAGGGAGGAACTGAAGAATTGGTCATATGATTTGCTTTACATTAATGAACAGGCGCATGTCATGGATTACCAACCCATTGAAGAAATTTTTAAAAATAAAATGTTGGCATGATCATGCAGTTAAGTAAACATCTCATATTATTCCGTTTTATACTTGGACAGTTTGGGTATGAAACGTTTGAAGATCTTCGTGATGATTTTAATCATAAGGAAACGGGGACAAGTACCACCGGTTGTACTTTTTTTGCTGCAACATTAAAGTCTAATTCCGGGAAAAAAGTGGATGACCGTCTGATACAAGAATATGACGAAGCCATTCAGGATTATGAAAAAAGATTACGCGGAAACCGGGCAGAGCCATTTTTCTCCTTTAAATATTTTCAGTGGTTCTCGTTACTGTTTACTGAATATTTTTTTGACTCTTTTTATAACCGTAAAGAGTATTTTATACAGCAGCTCAATTCATTTTTAAGATCGGATACAGATTTTAAAGACATAGAAGTTTTTACAGAGAACGATCTGAAAAAGCTGGCCTACTGGATGGCTACGGGAAGTGGCAAAACATTGATAATGCATTGCAATTATTGGCAAATCATCAAATACTTCAAAGAGTGGGAAAATATTATTCTGATTACTCCCAATGAAGGATTGAGCCGTCAGCATTATGAGAGTTTCACTGAAAGCGGAATTCCCTCAAAACTATATTCGGGCAGCGAAGAGAGTCTGAAAACGAAGGAAGGTGAAGTATTAATTTTGGAAATTACCAAGCTGGTAAAAGAAAAAGAGGGGGAAGGTGTAAGTGTTGATGTAGATTATTTTTCCGAGTCGAAAAATCTTGTTTTTATTGATGAAGGACATAAAGGCTCAAAATCGGAAGAACAGACCTGGAAAAATTTGCGGCAACATTTAACCCGTGGCAACAGTTCTTTTACCTTTGAATATTCTGCCACTTTTGGCCAGGTGATTACCAACAAGAACAAGTTCCTTTTTAACGAATATGCCAAATCAATACTTTTCGATTACTCCTATCGTCATTTCTATACCGACGGATACGGAAAGGATTTCAGCGTATTCAATCTGGATGCCTCTGACAAATATAATGCAGAGCAAAGCCGTCTTTTGTTGACAGGCAGTTTATTAGGATATTATGAGCAACTGGTTTTGTTTAAGCAATACCGGGATGAGTTAAGTCAGTTTAATATTGAAAAACCACTTTGGATATTCGTGGGCAGCAGGGTAATTCGTTCGAATGGCAATCTGACACAGGGAGATAAACAAAATATTTCTGATGTAACCGGAATTGTTGATTTCTTCAAATTTGCGCTTTCTTCTCCACAAAAGTTACAACAACAAATAGACAAGATACTTTCAGAACAGTCTGATTTAAGAGATAAAAACGGTGATGATATTTTTAAGGAGCGTTTTAAATATCTTAAAGAAAACAGGCTGGTTGTGGAAGATATTCTATATGAAGTTTTTAATGGAATTGGAAGCCTTGAAGCGTTTCAGATAAAGCAAGCAGATGGAGAAATAGCATTAAAAACCAAAACTGCCGATAATTATTTTGCAGTAATAAATATTGGAGATGTTCCCAAATATGCAAAAACACTGGAAGCTGATACCGGAGGCGAGTTAATTATTCAGGATGATAATTTTACACAATCTCTGTTTCAGGCAATTTCAGAAACCAATTCTACGATCAATATTTTAATCGGTTCTAAAAAATTTATTGAAGGATGGAATTCCTGGCGGGTATCAAGTATGGGCCTGATGAACATGGGTAAAAGTGAGGGGGCACAGATTATTCAGCTTTTTGGACGCGGAGTTCGGTTAAAAGGGAAAAACTACTCGCTTAAACGTGAAGACAGGAACGCATCTTATTATATAAAAGCGTTACAAAGTATTTCGATTATGGGCCTGAACGCTTCCTACATGAATCGCTTTTTAGCTGAAATTGAAAACGAAGTTCCGGAATACACAGAATACCCGATATCAATACGATTAAATAAAAAAGAGAGGTGGAACGGACAGATAATGACTTTTCGGAAACAAAAGGATATCAGCTTTCAGGATGAAATTATTGAATTGAAATACAATTACCGGATAGCCAAAAGGGTTACGATTGATTTAAGAACCAAAGTAAGTGTTGCCGTCAGCGGTTTTAATTCTCAGGTAGCAGAAGAAGTCGAAACGTATAATGACAATTTCCTGAAGCAATTCATAAGTTTTATTGACATTAATTCATTAGTGCTGGAGGCAAATCGATATAAGTTAATTAAAGGTTATAACAATTTAATTATTAATGGCGGGGCTATTCAGGATCTTATCAATGACGGTAATTTTAATTTATATAGTCATAAAGGGCAATTTAGTATAAATGAGGCTATTTCCGGAAAGGTACATGCTGTTGCTGAAAGCCTCGTTAAAGATTACATCAATAAATATTATGCATTTAAGGAAAAGGAATTTTTATCAAAATATCTTACCTATGATTTATTAGACACAGAGAGACATCCGGAGATGTTCCCGGCCTCCTGTCAGATGATTGTAAGAGTGCCTAAGAGATATGAATCATTTCTTGAGGAATTGGAGAAAAGTATTAAAGATATGTATGATATTGACACGAAAGTACTTCCTTCCATGCATTTTGACAGGCATTTATATTCTCCGATAGCATCTGTCGCCAAAGGGGAAAAGTATAAGGAGATAAAAACTATTCCAACCCGGTTAAATGAAGGGGAAAGAGATTTTCTACAACATTTGCGGGAGTTTGTTAAAGAGGTCAGATTATTTGAAAATAAAGAGCTTTTTGTCCTTAGAAACTTATCTCTGAAAGGAATAGGCTTTTTTATGGAGAGTTCATCATTTTATCCTGATTTTATTTTGTGGGTTGTCCATGACAAAAAGCAATACATATATTTTCTTGATCCCAAAGGCATACTTCTTGGAGATAATCATTTCAATAATCCCAAAATTTTGTGGTGTAAGGAGACTGCACCGGAACTGGGGCAAAAGCTTCAGCGGGAATTAAATAAAGATCACAAAGATATTACAGTTTCAGTATCAGCATTTATATTGTCTGATACCTCTTATAACAGGGTGCGAGACAGATGGGGTGAAGGAACAGGAACCACAAAAGCCGACTTTGCTGAAAACCGTGTTTTGTTTATTGAAAACAATAAAGATTATCTGATTAATATATTCAAAAACCTGGAAGAATGATCGTCAGTTATATACTTTTTTTTATTTTAAATAATCGAAACGCATGTCAGGGTTTAATAAACCATATGGTTGCTGCTGCCTGTATTTTACAATTAAATCGACAACCTTCACTATCTCAATATACAGATAAGAAGATCAACAAAAAATTGAAACGAACAAATGAATATGACAGATATAACTATTTCTGACGCATTAAAAAAGCTGGTTCCGGCATTACAACTTTCCTGTATTGAGAGCAATGTAATATATCATCCAAAAAACGAAATGCTTTGGGAGGAGATAATGAATCTGATCTCTGATATAAATGCAAAAATGCGAATAGACCAGATAAGTAAGCTTAAAGCAGTGGCAGCCACCCGAAGTGCATATAAAGCATGCGGAAAAGATCCGGCAAGGTACAGGCCATCAGCTGAAGCTCTTTTGCGCAGGGCAGTGAAGCATAACTCAGTATTTCAGATAAATAATATTGTGGACTCGCTGAATATGGTCTCTTTGGCAACAGGATTTTCAATAGGAGGTTATGATGCGGATAAAATAGAGGGCAATGTTGTCTTTGACATTGGCATTGAAGAAGAACCATACCGGGGAATTGGCAGAGGGGAGCTGAATATTGAAGGTTTACCTGTATTCAGGGATGAATCAGGAGCATTTGGCACACCCACCAGTGATTCTGAAAGAACATCCGTAACAGAGGAAACAAAACGTTTCCTGATGGTAATAACAGACTTTGGTTCACCGGAACTGCTGGATGAAGCTACCTCAATGGCAACAGATCTTTTAGAAAAGTATGCAGGTGCAACAGATATAAATATTTTTAACATTAAATGATGGCAAAATTCCCGGAATCAGGAGTAAGCAATAAAAAGCACTGGAATTTCCCGGTATTTGGGAACAATTGAACAACTCCAATTTTAAACCAGTCGAATTCGAGGGGTTTAAAATGCTGGCCGGGCTGAATAGTTTTACATTAACACCTGAGCAATGGATTGATAAAACAAAGAAATTGATTTTTTTGAATAAAATTTTACTTACTAAATGTGGATATAAAATGCGAATTGCGATTTGTAAATTAATTTTAAAGATACTGGGCTGGAAAGCCGTTGGTGAGCTGCCTCCCGAAAAAAAGTGCATTATAATCGGAGTGCCGCATACCAGTGCTTGGGATTTTTTAATATCATATATATCTTTTACAACATTAGGCGGTAATGCAAATGTTGTGATAAAAAAAGAATTTTTCTTCTGGCCGTTAGGATATTTTCTTCGGAAAATGGGAGGTCTGAAGGTAGACCGGTCGAAAGGTGCAAACCTGGTCAGGCAGATAATTAAGCTGTTCAATGAGCGTGAATTTATGCATCTGGCTATTACGCCTGAAGGTACCCGGAAACTTACACATAAATGGAAAGCCGGTTTTCATATCATAGCCAGGAGTGCCGGCGTTCCGGTATATTTGTCCAGTTTCGACTGGGGACGCAAAGAGTTTACCATATGGCAAAAATTTGAAATGACTGATAGCGCTGAAGCAGATATTATACGGATAAAAGATTTTTACAGGGAAAAAGGTGTGATAGGAAAGCATCCCGATAAATTTACTACGGAATATTGATCAAATAGTTAATTTTGTAACCGGGATCGGATTTGTGTCGTTGTCAGGTTTGGTAACTGACGGCAATAAATCTGGCACGAAAATGGTTTATCAGAGAGTATTGAAAAAACTAGTCATCATATTATTTTTTTTAACTGAACTGATAGTTAATGCAACTGCACAAAATAACAGTACTCCCGATTTTTCATGGGGAAGCAGTTATTACTACAATCTTGATATTGGAGAGAGCATATCATTCAACAATATAGAAGTAAAATTGCTGAAGACTGAGAATCACCTGAATCAGATCAAAATAGGTTCAGACACTGTTTGGCTTAAGGTTGCACGCAGATCTTTGCCTTTCGAAACAGAGGGGGTAAGGATCTTTATTGCTGATAACAAAAATATTAAAAATCTGAGCAGTGATAAATCAGTTCACGGTTTACTTACAAAGGAAGCATTGATATGCCTCAGCAGATCGGATAATTTAATGCTCGATCCCGATAAATACATCTTCCCTGTCAGTTTCAACGACGGCTTTTTATGGGGAGCTGAAGAGGACAGTTACATCTTTTCCTGGCTGGGTGAAGATGAGAGCAGGGGAACGGGCTTTTACCGCACTTATGAAGGTATAGGTATAGATCTTCATGATGCCAGGGGACAAGAGAAGCACTGGATTGTAGCTATAGAAGATTCAAGAGTTGTGTGGGTAAAGGACAAGGGAGCTGATGGCTTTGAAAATGAAGCGTGCGTTTTACTGGAGAGCAGATCGCAGCCCGGGATATATTATGTATACAATCATCTGTATAACAAGAATATACTAATAAAGCAGGGGAGAGACATTGTAAGAGGTGAACTTATCGGTACCATATGGGGAGATGAAAGCTGGGGGCATCTGCAGTTTAGTGTGCTGAAATCTGACACCTTTCCCGGTTATAATACCTGTTTTAATAATGTTATAAACGGATTCCCTCAGTTATATAACCTCTATTTCGGTCAGGCCTTCTACCAGACCAGAACATTCAACAAAGGAAGGATTACTTTTGGAAAACCGAGGTATGTCAACGGAAATCAGAAAAATACCCTGGAATATGAAGCCTATGCAGGTAAAGGATGGAAAGAAGGCAGATGGAATATTGCAGGGAAGGTTGAATGCGTTGTTCAGGACAGGGAAGGCAATGCCCGTCTGAAAAAAGTTTTATTTGAAAACACACCGGCAGAGAGCATAAATCCTCAAAACTTTTATGATTACGAGATAAATGTTCTTAATGGCGGCTACAGGATAAGGGCCTGTGTTGGTGATCTGAGGTTACCCTCATGGCAAAAAGTTGAATTTGAGGGAGTAGCAGCCATGACCAGAGCCCTTGATCCGGGTGAATATGAGTGGACAACTGAACGAATAGTAAAGGTAAATGACGGGAAGCTCACCGTAAGAATTTATATCGATCCGGAAAACAAGAAAGTAGCCGGACTTAGTGAGATTGTTTTTCAGAGAGCATATTAGCGTTTGGGTGAGTTAGATTTAGATGAAGTTAAACCTGTTGAAAAAAGTTCTACTGAATCTTAACCGGGATTATCCCCTTAGAGGACGAAGTTTGATTTTTTAATAATTTTTTACTTTATCATAGTTACTGGCGTGGAAGATAATTTTTGAATTTTACGGACTAAATTTTATCAAATTTACAAACTATGGACAGACGCAAATTTTTGCAAAATACCCTGATGAGTTCAGTGTCGGTTTATGCTGTATCAGCAATAGATTATCAGGCTGAAGCAGCTAATTACCCCTTACATTCAGCTCCTGATCCGGTTAAGCCGTTATTTACAACCATTGATCTCGATTTAGGGGAAGAAGCTGTTGCCGGATTATCCGACGGCACCTCTGTAAGAATCAGGTTAGTCAGTATTGAGGGTGAACATGAAAAGGTAACCCGGACACTCACCGGGGCCAAAGTCAGGGTCAGCATCAACGGAACAGATACAGATCTGGTTTGCAGCAGCTATCATCTTCCTGTTGAAGCCGGAGGTGTTCAGGCAGATGTGCCGGTAATTAAAAACTATATGGAAGACTCCCATATTGACTGGTGGAAGTTGAAAAAAGCCGCCCGTATACGTTTGTGGCCTGCAGGTTCAAAATGGATTGAGCCGGAAACATTCAAATACCCTGTAAAACAACGGTGGTTCGCCTCCATGACCTCCTATTCCAATGAACCGGTATCCAGACGAGCAAACGGAAAGGTCTACTATCATTCAGGAATTGATTTTGGTGCGGTTGACGGGCTTACGAAGATCGTTGCTGCTACTGATGGAAAGATTATCTCTCTTGGTGATGATATTTTTGGAGAGAAGCATCCGGCTCTTGATCCCCGGTATGATGTTATATATGTAGAAGATAGCAGAGGCTGGATATACAGGTATTCACATATGAGCGCATTTGATCCTTCGCTAAAGCCGGGAACCACTGTCAGGATGGGTCAGAGGCTGGGATATGTAGGAAAAGAAGGAGGCAGCGGTGGATGGTCACATCTGCACTTCCATATTGAAAGTCTGCAGCCGTCAGGTGAATGGGGAATAGAAGACTGTTATGCATTTTTGTGGCAGTCCTATTGCGAGGAGTATGATCCGGCAGTATTAGCCGTGGCGCGTCCGCATTTCAAAATTTTTCCCGGTGAGGAGGTAATACTTGATGCATCAAGATCCCTGGCAAAAAGCGGTATAAAGAGTTATGAATGGACATTTTCGGACGGAACAACAGGCGTTGGCCCGAAGGTTAAAAGAGTGTACAAAAAACCCGGATCTTACAGTGAGATAGTAAAGGTTACAGACATTTCAGGGAATACCGGTTATGACATAGCCAGAGTAAGAGTATATCCCGAAGTTAAACCTGATGGAACAGCATCAGTAGTTGGCGTACATGCGGTACATCATCCCACCTTCGGAATAAAGCCCGGTGATCCTGTTATATTCAGGTCAAGAGGGCGCAGTCTTAACTATCCCGGAGGAGACGATATTTACGACTTCGGAGATGGTTCTCCAAAAGTTGCAGTTCCCTCAAATATAGATCCTTCTCAGCATGCCTCAAACGGCTATGGAACCATAGTACACCATTATAAAAAGTCAGGTGATTATTTTGTAAAAGTTGAG
>ENA-OSEO01001279-OSEO01001279.1-sediment-metagenome-genome-assembly--contig:-NODE-1279-length-48017-cov-10.690572_pt1 | contig 48017 bp, 45 predicted proteins | sample MGYA00237883_ERZ534232 | MGnify/ENA metagenome assembly ERZ534232 | reverse complement strand
GTGAATAATCACATGACCGTAATCAAGCAAAACCCAGTGTCCTTCTTTTTTACCCTCAACACTCAGCGGTTTTATATTGTGTTCCTTTAGACTCACCTGAATATGCTCTGCGATGGCCGAAACCTGACGGTGGGAACGGCCGCTGCAAATGATAAAAACATCAGAAAAAGAGGTTAATTCCCGAACGTCAATAACCACCAGGTTCATGGCTTTTTTACCCAAAGCGGCTTTGATATAGAGATCAAGGGTTGGATCCGGGTATATGACGGGTGCATTTGTCATAAATAAAGTCCTTTGGCTGTTATATAGTCTTCGATGGTTTTCGGTACCAGGTGTTTAACCGGACTTCTGTTTTTGATATGTTTGCGAATCATTGTTGATGAAATATCCACAGGGGTGACATTGAAAATGAAGATCGGCTGCTTTTTTTCGTGAATGTAAGATGATTGCGCAGGGGAAAATGTATATCCTTTTGAAATCATGGATTTAACATAATTTTCAAGTGATTTTAAGCCTGGCTTCGTGCTTTTTTCCCCTTTAATGGTTCTTGACATGACGATAAAGGAAATCAAATGAAAAAGATCCTCATAGGATTTCCAGGTATGGACCTCTAAAAAGGCATCCAGCCCGACGATGAGATAAAATTTCTCATTTCCCGGTGAATTGAAAGTAAAATGACGAACCGTATCAATGGTATAGGAAGGACCTGAACGCTTAAGCTCCACATCGGAGATCACATAATTCGGATCGTTTGAAAACGCGAGTCGAATCATCTCAAGACGGTCTTCGGCGTCCACCACGCCACCCGGTTTCTTGTGGGGTGGCAGCGCTGAAGGGATAATAAATATTTTATCCAGGCCAAAACCTGTTTTGACTTCCCGAATGACCTGGACATGTCCTAAGTGGATCGGATTGAACGTACCCCCAAAAAGTCCTATACGCTTCAAAAATTCCCCGCTTTCTCACTCGGTCCCGAAAAACCTGTTCCTATAGCCCAGGTCAAAGATAGACAGCTCTGCCGTAGAAATTTGTTTCCAAAAATAGGAAATAGAAAAGAGGATAGGGGAAATAACAGTTGAACACGAATAAACATCAATATGTTTCTAATTCCTATTTCCTATTTTCCAAGAAGCCCCAACAAAGCAAATCCCCTCCGGAGATTGTCAAATCCGGGTTCTCTCGGCTCTGATGGTTTGCCTGACCGGGCTAAGATCTTACCTGTCCATCACCGAACACGGCAAACTTGGTGGTGGTCAGTTCCTCCACCCCCATGGGTCCGAAAGCATGCAGCTTTGAAGTACTGATGCCGATTTCGGCACCGAGCCCAAGCTCACCGCCGTCGTTGAACCGGGTGGAAGCATTGATCAGAACCACTGAAGCGTCGACTTCACGGACAAAGCGTTTGGCCCTTTTGTAATCCCGTGTCACAATGGCTTCCGTATGTTTTGAGCCGTATGTTGCAATGTGAGAGATGGCCTGGTCCATATCTCCGACCACCCTGACGGCAAGGATTAGATCGAGATATTCCGCCGGCCAGTCCGCTTCCTGGGCATTTTGTGCCTCCGGTACGATTTGACATGTTTCGGGGCAACCCCTGATTTCGACTCCTGCGTCGATGAGACGCTTTGCCATTTTCGGCAAAAATTCCTGAGCAATGGATCGGTGCAACAGCATTGTTTCCATGGCATTGCAAACCCCCGGGCGCTGCACCTTGGCATTGAAACAGATTTCTTCGGCCATGTTAAGGTCCGCGCTTTCGTCCACATACACATGGCATACACCTTTGTAGTGTTTCAATACCGGAATTTTTGAATGCGCAACGACAAAACGGATCAACCCCTCTCCTCCGCGGGGGATTATTAAATCGATAAATTCTTCCTGACTTAAAAGAATGTTGACGGCTTTCCGATCTCTGACAGGAACGATCTGGACGGCTTTTTCAGGAAGGCCGTACTCACCGAGAACCTGGCCGATGATGCCGGCCAGGGCCTGGTTCGAATGAAGGGCTTCGGATCCGCCTCGAAGTATGACGGCATTACCGGCCTTCAGGCAAAGTCCCGCGGCATCGATGGTCACGTTGGGGCGGGATTCGTAAATAATACCGATGACACCCAGCGGTATTCGCATTCGCGTTACTTCCAAACCATTGGGCCTCAGCCAGGCCTTGCTGGTGGCGCCCACCGGGTCATTGAGCCCGGCAACCTCCCGTAAACCTTTGGCCATGGAATTAATGGTTCCGTCCGACACGGTGAGACGATCGATCATGGCATCGGAAAGCCCCGCCTTCCTCGCACGGGCAAGATCCTTTTGGTTGGCTTTTTTAATGGATGATGCCTCTTCTTCAATTTTATCCGCCATGCCGAGTAGAACGGCATTTTTTCGATTTGAAGCGCATCTGGCCATCTCCATGGCGGCAGACCGCGCTGCTTTGGCCATTTCTACAATAGTTGTTTCGATGGACATTACATTACCCCTTTGAAAATACAATGAGAGACCTATGCAAAACGCCCCTTTTTGCCCGATTTCTGCTTTCAAAGGTCTCAATGAATCAACTCTGACTCAATGAAAGCATTCAATAGAGAGACGGCAAGTGCCGGATGTTACACGTTACATTCCGCAGTGACGACCAGGTTATCCCGATGAATCACATGGTCATAGGGTTTGTGTCCCAGGCATTTTTTAATCTGGCCTGATTTAAGCCCCATAATTTTTCGGATATCATCAGCGCTGTAATTAACGAGGCCGGTTCCCAGAGTTTCATTGTCGTCGACTTTCCTGAATTCCACTGGAGCACCGACACCGAATTCGCCTTCGACGCCGACGATACCACTCGGTAAAAGACTTTTCCCCTTGTTAACGATTGCGGCGGCGGCGCCGTCATCAATTCTGATAACACCTTTGGGTTTTAAGGTAAACGCGATCCAGCATTTACGGCTTTTAAGTTTTTTTGTTTTTGGCGTAAAAAACGTTCCAATGTCTTTACCGGAAAAAAGCTTTGTCAAGGTGTCCGATTTGCCTCCGTTGGCTATAATCATGGGGATCCCCGCGGCAGTGACCTTTTTTGCCGCATTTATTTTACTGAGCATGCCGCCGGTACCAAGGGCACCCGGGATATCACTGGCAGCCTGTTTTATATCTTCTCTTATGGTTGATACCAAAGGAATAAATTCAGCGTCAGGGTTTGTGCGGGGGTCCTTGTTGTAAAGGCCGTCTATATCTGTCAGATTAACCAGAATATCCGCATCCATCAAAAGCGTAATCATGGCTGCCAGGTTATCATTATCTCCAAACTGAATCTCTTCTACCATCACCGTGTCGTTTTCATTGATGATGGGAACAACCTCCCAAGACAAAAGCATGCGAAGCGTGTTTCGAGCATTTAAGTATCTTATGCGGTTGTTGAGATCGTCACCGGTCAGTAGAATCTGAGCGACTTTTTTGTGATATCTGCCAAAAGCCCTTTCATACTCCATGATAAGTCCGGCTTGTCCAACAGCAGCAACGGCCTGACGCTTTGGAATTTCATCGGGCCTTTTATCAAGGCCGACCTTTCTGATTCCGGAAGCCATGGCTCCGGAAGAGACCAGAATAATCTCAAGTCCGCCGTCAATTAAACGGCAGATTTGTCGACTGATGGATCGAATGGTCTTTAAATTCAGACCGTGATCCTCTGTTAATACATTGCTGCCAACTTTTACAACCACTCGTTTGGCGCTATTTAAAACGGTTGTTCTGTTTGTATTCATCATCGCTATCCAACAGCTGAACAATTCGGGATGTTAATTCCTCAATGCCTTGGCCGGTTAACGCGGAAATGAGTGTTATTTTCTTGTCCGTTAGTACAGATTGAAAAATCTCAGCCGCATTCTGAACCCCAGGCAGGTCTATTTTGTTGAGTACAACCAGTTGAGGCTTTTTTGCCAGCTTTTGATCATATATGGCAAGCTCTTCGTTGATGGTATGATATTCGTTAAGCGGGTCATCAGGATCAATGGACGAAACGTCAATAAGGTGAACCAGGATTCGGGTGCGCTCAATATGCCGGAGAAATTTGGTACCAAGTCCGGTTCCTTGATGGGCCCCCTTGATCAATCCAGGAATATCGGCGACAACAAATGGCTCCGACCAATCGGTTTGAACCACACCCAGGTTGGGGGTCAGTGTGGTAAAGGGATAATCACCGATTTTGGGACGCGCTGAGGAGATAGCGCTAATGAGCGTGGATTTCCCGGCATTGGGAAGACCGATAATACCGACATCTGCCAGAAGTTTAAGCTCGAGTCTTAGCGTTCTGGTTTCACCGGGTTCACCGGGTTGAGCAAAGCGGGGTGTTCGGTGGGTGGACGTTTTGAATTTCGTGTTACCCTGACCGCCCCTGCCGCCTTTTAAAATTACCAATGTTTCGCCGGTTTTGACAAGATCTTTGATAAGATCCCCGGTAGATCCGTCGATTACCAGCGTTCCTGGAGGAAGTTCTATGATGAGGTCACGACCGTTTCTACCGGCCTTTTGTTTCCCCTGGCCGTGTTTACCGTTTTCGGCCTTGAAATGCTTTTTATATCTGAATTGATAAAGGGTGCGTTTGCTTGAAGTTGTCTTTAAGATAATGTCGCCGCCCTTGCCACCGTCGCCGCCGTCCGGCCCTCCGCGTGGAACATACTTTTCACGCCTGAAGCTTATACAACCTCCGCCGCCGTTACCGGACTGCACGGTAATCATCGCTTCATCAATGAATTTCACTCTGCATAAACACTTGCTTTTTTGCGGGAACGCCCCAGTCTTTCGTACGCAACGACACCGTCAATTTTGGCAAACAGCGTATAATCTTTGCCCATGCCCACATTGGTACCGGGATGTATTCTTGTTCCCAATTGGCGAACAAGTATATTGCCGGCTTTTACGGTTTGACCGCTATATCGTTTTACACCGCGACGTTGCCCATGGCTGTCGCGCCCATTTCTGGAACTGCCGGCTGCTTTTTTATGTGCCATTACCTTAACTCCTTAACAAAAGAAGCGATTTTTTTTACGCTTCGATTTGATCAATTTTGATTGCCGTATACTCTTGTCGATGTCCTTGTTTTCTGCGATATCTTTTACGACGCTTATATTTGAAAACGATGATTTTTTTATTTTTACCCTGTTCTACGATATGTCCTTTTATCGTTACATTATCGAGCGCGGGTTGACCGATGCTGACATTCTCGCCATCTGAAAACATCAGTACCTTGTCAAAAGAAACCGGATTGCCGACACTTCCAGGAATTTTTTCGACCCGAATGATATCGCCCTCATGAATTTTATATTGTTTTCCGCCGGTTTTAACGATAGCGTACATCTTTTTAATTCCTCCTGGACCGCTTGGGTTTGGCTATGATTTAAGAAATTTACTATATTAGATAAACTGTGGAATTTGTCAAGATAATTTTTATTATTCATCCGTGATCATGATAATAAGACGAAAGATAATTTTCACTGGAAAAACAACAAATATTTTGTTGACAATCCGGATAATTTGACATATGAACACCTGATCATATGTTTGGGGGTGGAAGTTGGATCTGTGTCAGGAAAAAGTATTGCATAAAAAACAAGTGGAACGCGCTATAGATAATATTCCCGACTCGGACACATTAGAGAGTATGACCGATATTTTTAAGGCGCTGAGCGACCCGAGCCGGCTTAAAATCGTTACCGCATTGGCAACCTGCGAGCTGTGTGTTTGTGACCTGGCTGTTGTTTCCGGATCTTCTGAATCTGCGGTTTCGCATCAGTTGCGGATACTCAGAAACTTGAAAATCGTACGCTATCGAAGAGCGGGCAAAATCGTATTTTATCGTCTTGACGATGACCATGTAAAATCGCTCATCAGCCAGAGCCTGCAGCATGTTAAAGAATAAAAGTGCGCTCTTGGCCGTCAAAATTTCGGACTCATCAACATGTTAAGCCAAAAAGGTTTTATTAAATGATAGATATAATTTTTTCAATTTTAAATGCTTCATGGCATTTTTTTTATGAATCTGCCGTTTACATGCTGTTCGGTTTTTTCATGGCCGGTATTCTTTATGTTTTTATCAAACCTGAAACCATCGGCCGCTACCTTGGGAAAGGAAGGGTACGCCCGGTGTTGCTGGCTGCGCTTGCGGGAATTCCGATTCCACTGTGTTCATGCGGTGTGTTACCGGCTGCTGTGGGTCTGAAGCGACAGGGTGCCAACAATGGCGCAACCATGTCATTTCTGATTTCAACACCTGAATCGGGCGTTGATTCCATACCGTTGACGTTTGTGCTGATGGACCCGATTATTGCGGTGATTCGACCCGTGGCGGCATTGATTACCGCCATTGTCACCGGATTATCCGAAAACGCATTCTCGGCGTCAGACAGTTCCTCAAAGGATATGCCCCAGACGTTTTGTTCAGGTTCTGATCGTTGTGGCTGCAACACCACGCCGGAAACCCAGGCGGATCCAAAAGGAAAACCATTTAAGGAAAAAATCCTTTTCGGTTTGAAATATGCTTTCGTTGATCTTCTCGGCGATATCGGCAAATGGTTTCTCCTGGGTATAGTGCTTGCCGGAATCATAACCTACTTGATTCCGGACTCGCTCTTTGAATCTTATATGACCAACAACTTTCTGGCCATGCTCGTCATGCTAATGGCGGGTATTCCCATGTATGTCTGTGCCACCGCTTCCACACCCATTGCTGCAGCACTGGTATTGAAAGGTTTAAATCCCGGCGCAGCACTGGTCTTTTTATTGGCCGGTCCGGCCACCAACATCGCTACGATCAGCATGATTTCCGGCCTTTTTGGGAAAAAGTCCCTCTTGATATATTTGGGTTCAATCGCTATATGTTCCATTGTCTTGGGGCTTTTTACGGATCTGATTTACTACGGTATGGGTATTTCGGCGACAGCAACGGTCGGACAGGCTACGGATATCATTCCATATTTTATTCAGATCAGTGGCGCTTTGGTACTGGCTGCTCTGATGATTTTCGCCCTCTTTAGGGGTATGACCGCAACCGTCGGTTCTTCCTCCTCATTTGGCAAGGTTTGCAGATAAATGGCTGAAGTACTATAATTCGCCTGAAGTTCATAAAGGAAATCCGCTTTGGAAAAATTTCTTGAACATACGGTTTTGCAATGGACCCGGAAGGCCGGCTCACATTCCCGGCACAGGCTGATCGGAGAAGAGCCCTTATCGATTCGAATTGAAGGAAAACCGTATTCGGTAGTCATGCGGACGCCGGGCGAGGAATTGGCACATGCTGCAGGTTTTTGTCTGGCGGAAGGAATTGTGGATACACCGGACGATATCAACACGATATCCTGCTGTGACGATGGTGATTTTAATGTGGTCACCGTCACCCTGAACAAACCCAGACGTGATGAGATCGTCAATATTCTGGAAAGACGCGGATTTATCAGCCAGACCAGTTGCGGTATTTGCGGAAAAGAGATCGTCGATGATCTGTATCAAATGATCAGGCCTGTAAGAGACAAAACCCGGATGGATGCCGGTTTGGCTCTTGAATGCCTTGAAAATCTTTCCCAACACCAGCCCTTGCGGGACAAAACCCGCGCATCTCATGCCGCTGCACTGTATTCTTCCGAATTTAAACTGTTATCCGTGGCTGAAGATGTGGGCCGACACAATGCCCTAGATAAAGCCGTTGGAAAACTTTTTCTGGATCGAAGATTGGAAGAGGCATTTTTATTGACGCTTTCTTCACGTATCAGTTACGAACTGGTACAGAAAGCCGCACGGGCACGGGTGCCTGTGATCCTGGCTTTTTCACGTCCGACGTCACTGGCCGTGGGACTGGCGTCAAAACTAAACATGACGCTGGCATGTCTGGCCGAGCATTCGGGGTTATATATTTTCTGCGGGGAACACCGGTTGACCTGATGAAGATTCCTCCTGAAACAAATACAATACGGCAAAAGCAGGATTGCTGAAAATGATATGCGTTCATTATGAAAAGGAATGGCGTGACATGGATATGAAACGGGAGCTTATCGAAATCATCTGTAAAAAATCCTTCAAATACACCCGAGAGCCGAGCTTTAAACTGGTTTCAGGCAAAATGAGCCGTTTTTATGTGAATTGCAAACCGACCACAATGAGCCCGAGAGGCATGTTTCTGGTGGGCCATCTGGTATTCGACGTTATAAAGGATTTGAAGGCGGACGGAATCGGCGGGCTTACCTTCGGTGCCGATCCAATGGCCATGGCCACGGCATTTGTTTCGGAATTAAAGGGGAGTCCCGTCAATGCGTTTTCAATCCGCAAAACCCAGAAAGATCATGGCATTATCCGATGGATCGAAGGAGATATGAAACCGGGACAGCGCGTGGTCATCATTGACGATGTTGCCACCACCGGCGGGTCCACCATCAAGGCCGTCGAGCGGGCCGGTTCGGAAGGACTGAAGGTCGTCAAAGCCGTGATCCTGGTCGACCGCCAGGAAGGGGGCCTGGAAAATATCCGTAACCATGTCGAAGATGTTTCAGCCATCATTACCCGGGAAGAGCTGATGGCGCAGTATCAAAAGACGGCTTCATAGAGATATCCTTCCCTACAGAAAAACAACCAGCTCTCACCTCAATCTTTATAAAAAAGGATCATCTCCAAATTCGTGGGTGATTCCTGAAGATTCCAGGAGTCAGGTGAATTTCTTAAAACCTGTACATTATTGGGCGAGCGGAATGGATTATCTTTTTTAAAAGCGTGTACTGTTTGAGTGGATTAGGGATCGTTGGAAAGAACAGATGCATACCGAAACATTTCAACAGCAAAAAAATACCCGTTCCAATTCGAACCCTTTGTTATTAAATTTAACCCTGTTCTTTCTTTACGATCCGTTAACCACGAGTTTACACGCTTTGGAAAAAAGCATTATCCATGGAGCGGTAAATAAAAAAACATCCCGATTCATTCAACCAATAGGGAGGAGAACCACAAAAAAATCCGCCCGGCGTGGATATTTTTATATCCCGGCGCCGGGCGGTGTTTGGATCAATAACCGGATTTCAAAAGGCCGGCGGCCGACGCCTAAAAATGATACACCATCCGGACATTGAAACGTTCTCCTTCCGGGCGGTTCTCGACGCTTGATTCAAAATAAACATTAAAGAAAAAGTGAAGGTCCTTGGAGTAATGAAACACTGCTCCCGGACCGATGCCCAGTACTTTTTCCTGGCTGTCGGAAACGTCATTCCCGTTCATTTGCGTATCCGTGATCTGGTCGAGGTAATACCCGTTTATTCCCAGACGCAGACGCTGGGGCAGAATTTCGTATGCCGTGGCAAAATTCAGGTGAATCGCCTGTCCGGCCTGGGTATCTTGGGCATCGGGGCCGTACAGCCGGTTCGGATCGTTGTTTTCAGCGTTCCAGAGATAGTGAATCCGTGTGGTGAGCGTCCATTTTGGCGTAATAAACAGGGTGGCCGCCCAGTACGGGTTAAATGAAAAAAAATTGCTGCCGGGATTCAATTCTTTATTCTCGTCGTATTCCCCGGTGGGGAAAATCATCTGAAACTCAATGCGGTGCATGAATCGAGGACCATTGGGGCCCATGATCGGATCCCATTGCAAAAAAGGTCCCACCAGTATATCCCCCAGACCGGATCCGTTATCTTGGGGACCAAAGTCTCCCAGGTTGTGACTGAGATCCAGCGAGACGTAGGGGATGATCACATCCAGCCCCCATTTCCCGCCAAAGAGAATTGCCTGATCGGATTGATAAATGAACTGGGACAAACTGATCCATGCACTGAGATCTTCGTCTGCCGTTGGAGGGAGACTCCGGTTACCGTTCTGATCCTTGAATTCATCAGACGTATAGTATTGAACGTATTGGGTGAAGTAAAAGCCCGGTCCGGACGGCGGCCCGCCATCCAGAAAACTGGTAAACCCAAGATTCACGGCCGGCAAATCATAGGCCTGGACCGGCAAACCCATTGCCAGGGTCATCATTAATGCACATGCAGTCACCAATGTTTTAGCGAATTTCATCTGTCCTTCCTCCTTTTTTTTCGTCAGTTCAACCACTTCTTGTATTCAGCAACTAAAGGTTGGATCATCATCGACTCTTTAACAGACCGGGTTTGGGAAAATTCTCGAACACTTTTTCTGCGGCGGCAATCTCTTCATCGGATAGGGCAAAATTGGTTAATTCGTTTGAAAGATATTTGTCGTAACCGACAAGGTCGATGAGTCCGTGACCGCTAAAATTAAACAGAATAACTTTTTCTTTTCCCTCTTCTTTGGCTTTTTTGGCCTCTTCCATAACCGCGGAAATGACATGGTTCGTTTCCGGTGCAGGGATGATGCCTTCGGTTTTGGCAAAAGTAACACCTGCGGAATAGGCGTCCAACTGGGTTACCGATTTGGGGGTGATGATTTCTTCGGTCACCAACTGACTTACCATGGGCGCCATGCCGTGATACCGGAGACCTCCGGCATGTACCGGCGGCGGGACAAAGGCATGCCCGAGGCTGTGCATGGGAAGCAGCGGGGTGTATCTGGCCGTGTCGCCGTGATCGTAAACAAAGGGGGCTCTGGTCAATGTGGGGCAGGCTGCCGGTTCAACGGGATAGATGTCAATTTCCTTTCCGTTGAGCTTGTCATAGACAAAGGGAAACGATAGGCCCGCAAAATTGCTCCCGCCACCGGCGCATCCTAAAATGATATCGGGATATTCATCGATTTTTTTCAATTGTTTTTTTGCTTCGAGCCCGATGATGGTCTGGTGCAGGAGAACGTGATTGAGAACACTTCCAAGTGAATAGCGTGTCTGGCCGCTGGTGTCAGTCACTGCCGCTTCGATGGCTTCACTGATGGCAATTCCCAAACTTCCCGGTGTATCCGGATGGGCGGCAAGGATGTCCCGGCCGGCTTTGGTTTCCGAACTGGGACTGGCAATACACCTGGCACCCCAGGTTTCCATCATTGATTTTCGGTAGGGTTTTTGTTCGAAACTGACCCGTACCATAAAAACCTTTAATTCGATGCCAAACTGAGCGCACGCGAATGCCAGCGCACTGCCCCATTGTCCTGCACCCGTCTCTGTGGTCATTTTTTTGATGCCGAAAACCTTGTTGTAATATGCCTGGGGTACGGCAGTGTTGGGCTTATGGCTGCCTGGAGGACTGACGCTTTCGTTTTTGTAGTAGATTCTGGCCGGTGTATCCAAATACTTTTCGAGTGAAAGCGCCCTGACCAGCGGGGAAGGACGCCAGATGGTCAACACGTTCAGAACCTCTTCAGGGATATCGATCCATCTTTCGCTGCTGACTTCCTGCTCAATCAGATTCATGGGAAAAACCGGCGCCAAAGCCTCGGGGCTCACCGGATTTCCGTCCGGACCCAACGGTGGATTCAACTTGATGTCCGCCAACAGGTTGTACCATTGCCGCGGGATCTCAGCTTCCGTCAACAATACCTTTCTGTTTTCCATGTAAACCTCCTTTTAAATGGATATAAAAAAAAGCCGGGGTTACCTGAAGCAGCCCCGGCTTTAAACCAAAAGAGCCGCGAGCCACTTCTGTGAAACCCTCGAAGCCGCTCACAGCCCTTTATATGTTAATTATTCAAGATCAGGTGATGAGCAAACTTCATGTCATTTGCCACCACCAGCACCAGTTTGTAATCTTCATGATATCCTCAGCTTATTTTATGAATATGACCCTTATACAAAAATGATCTTCTTGTCAACAATGAATTAAATATTTTGTATGAGTTTAGCCTTTTGAAAATGAATCGCTCCAGGTATGCCTAAATTTTTTCTGAAAGATCACGCCGGTTGAAGATGCCGCTGGCGGTGAGGCGAATAAAAACACCCCGACTCCTGAATCATAGCGGCTTAAGGATGGCAATAATACGGGGAAACATCCTGTTCGGCGTCGATTATTTAGGGTACAGTATAGGTTGCGCAGGCGGTTTCGGACTCCCAGGCCGTTACCCGTGTCACCTGAATATCGGCGCTGTTGATCCTGGATTGAAGGGACATGGCAATATAGTGGGCAATGTTCTCCGAAGACGGCGGATAGCTGTCCTTAAACATGTCGAGATCATTTAAAAATTTGTGATCCAGCCCCGCCATGATAGCAGAGACATGCTGCTTTAATTCTCCGAAGTCGATCAATACCCCGGCCTTATTGAGATTTTTCCCGGCCACACAGATTTCGATTTTCCAGTTATGGCCGTGAAGGTTTTCACATTTTTCGGCAACCATTTTGAGCTGATGAGCGGCCGCAAAATGGGCAATGACTTTTAGTTCATACATTGTATATCATTCTCCATCAGTTTGATGCTTTGTCCAGGCCGCTTTTAAGGATGTTTTTTAATTTGTTCGGGAGCTTGCTTGACTCGATTTTTGCAAATTCCCTGAGCAGTGTTTCCTGTTTCTTATTCAGATGGGTGGGTGTTTTTATTAAAACCTGAATGATTTCATCTCCCCGTTTGCCGCCTCTGAGAGATGGGATCCCCTCGCCGTGAAAACGGAAAATATCACCGGGTTGGGTGCCTTTTGGAATTTTGAGTTCTTTTTTGCCGTTCAAGGTGGGTACCGCAATGGTATCTCCAAGAGCAGCCTGTACAAAAGAAATGTTTACCTGGCAGATGATGTTTGTATTGTCACGTTCGAAGAAATCATGGGGTTCAACGTGGATAAAAACATAAAGATCCCCAGGCGGGCCTCCATAGGTTCCGGCTTCGCCTTCTCCGGTCAGCCTGAGCCTGGATCCGGAATCGACCCCGGCGGGAATTTTTACCGTCACCTTTTTACTGACGCTGATCTGTCCGGCACCCTTGCATTTCGTGCAGGGATGCGGAATCGTCTGGCCATTACCGTTACATTGATAACATGTAGTCCTTACCGTAAAAAATCCCTGACTTCTGGAAACCTGACCTGTACCGTTGCACTGCCAGCATGTATCAGGATGGGTGCCCGGTTCGCACCTCGTTCCTTCGCAGGAAGTGCAGGTCTCCATCTTTTCTATATTAATCGCTGTTTCTGTTCCAAAAGCCGCATCCATGAAGCCAAGCGTCAGATCATATCGAAGGTCAGCACCTCTTTGGGTTCTGCTTCTCGAACGCCGTCCGCTGGAGAATCCAAAAAAGTCTTCAAAAATTCCGCCGAAGCTTGAAAAAATGTCTTCAAAACCGCTGAATCCTGAAAATCCTGTCCCTTCAAGCCCCTTATGCCCGAATTGGTCATAAATGTTACGCTTTTGGGGATCCCGAAGGACCTCATAGGCCTCGGAAGCCTCTTTGAATCTTTCTTCAGCTTCCTTATCGCCGGGATTTCGATCCGGATGATATTTCAGGGCCAGCTTTCGGTAGCTGGCTTTTAGCTCGCTCTCATCTGCATTACGGTTTACGCCTAAAATCTCGTAATAATCTCTTTTGGTTGTCATTTAGTTACCTGATAATTGACCGGACCTTTTTTTGAAGGGTATCAAAATATAAGTATGGATTTGTTTTTAATTTAATACAGAAACAAAGGTTGTCAATGAAGATCGTAGATTTTAAATGACGGCGTAAGAAGCGCTTCATCTCCCGGTAGAGCAGATTTTAAAATGGCCTGAATGGATTAACAAAAGCAAAAGTGGGTTACATAAAGGCAATGCATTTTACCCTAAAAATGATCGGCGAAGAATCGTATCTTTTTGCCATCGTTGATCGTCCCGGTGTGGAAATTCAATGTTGTAGTGAAGCCCACGGCTTTCTTTTCGGTGTCCTGCGCATTTGATAATCAGTTCTGCTACCATCGCGATATTACGAAGTTCAATAAGATCCGCCGAGACTTTGAAGTCCCAATAATAGTCCCGTATTTCTTGTTGAATGATTTCAATACGTCTTTTTGCCCTTTCCAGACGTTTGTTCGATCGGACGATCCCGACATAATTCCACATGAATCGCCGGATTTCATCCCAGTTCTGAGAAACCATGATGCCCTCATCACTGTCTGTGGTTCCGACTTCATCCCAAGGTGGCGGGTCCGGCGTAAAGCCAAAGTCGAGTGTATGGATATCCTTGACAGCACTCTGAGCAGCCGTATGGGCGTAAACGAGGGCTTCAATCAGAGAATTGCTTGCAAGCCTGTTGGCCCCGTGCAGTCCGGTACAGGCTGTTTCTCCGATGGCGTACAGCCGATGTAAGTCCGTTTTACCGAACATATCGGTTGCTATGCCGCCACACATGTAATGGGCTGCAGGGACAACCGGAAGCGGTTCCTTGGTCATGTCAAAACCAAAGGTGAGGCACTTTTGATATAAATTGGGAAAGCGATCTTTTATGAAGTCGGAATTTTTGTGGGATATATCAAGGAATACAGAATCTGCTCCACTTTTTTTAAGTTCTGCATCGATGGCCCGGGCAACAACGTCTCTGCACGCAAGATCCTTTTTGGGGTCATATTTTTCCATAAAAGGAAGACCTGAAGCATCAACCAATATTGCGCCTTCACCCCTTAGCGCTTCTGAAATCAGGAAGTTTTTAGCATCAGGGTGATACAGACAGGTGGGGTGGAATTGGACGAATTCAAGGTTAGCCACTGTAGCCCCGGCCCGATATGCCATGGCAATGCCGTCACCCGTGGCGATATCCGGGTTGCTGGTGTAAAGGTAAACCTTTCCGGCGCCGCCGGTGGCGAGAAGTGTGATTTTTGCACAGAAGGTTTTTACTTCGTTTGTCTGCCGGTCCAAAACATATGCTCCGCAGCAATAATCTTCATGGGTCGTTGTGATCATGCCTCTTTTCAAACGGGTTGAAATGGTGATGAGGTCAATGGCGATGTGGTTTTCAAACAGATGAATTCGGTGATTATCTTTAACATGATCAACCAGGACCCTCTCGACTTCCCTTCCGGTCATGTCATGGGCGTGAACGATGCGTTTTTGGGAGTGGCCGCCTTCACGCCCCAAGTCTAAATCAGGTTCAAAATCAGACGATCCAGCGGGGGATAGACTTTTTTCATTGAGATTGAAATGTACACCCAGATCGATCAACTCACGGATTCTGTCGGGTCCGTTCTTAACCACCATCTCGACGACGTCCCGGTTACAGAGACCGTCTCCGGAATCCAGCGTATCTTGAATGTGGAGATCGAATGAATCCAGCTTGCCAAAGACAGAGGCGATTCCACCCTGTGCCTGTGAGGTGTTGCTGTCCATGATCCCTTTTTTGGTAACCAAGGCTACATCACCGAACTCGGCCACCTTAAGCGCAAATGTAAGGCCGGCAATACCACTCCCGATGATCAAAAAGTCTGTTTTAATTTGTGTCATAAAATCACTTTTGACGGTTTTTTTAAAAAAGTATTTAAATGAAAAATGACCTCGTATAATCCCTCGAAAAATCGATTAAGCCTGACCGATTCAACTGTGGCTACATTCGATTGCCAGGATCATTTACCCGCGGCAAATGGCTCAGCCGGACGTAAATCAGGAAGGACTTTTAAAAGAATTTAAAATATGATATCATTAAAAAAAATCATAAGCAACCGAGATTAAGGGTTTCGTAGAAAGTCCGTATTTGAAATCAGAAATTTAACACGGCTAAAACATAATTGGTGTAATTTTATGATAGCTTACGACCTTCAATGCGTAAACGGCCATTCATTTGAAGGATGGTTTGAAGACAGAAAGGCATATAACGCACAGAAAAAAAAGGCGCTTATTGCTTGTCCGGTTTGTAATAGTACTTCTATTGCCAGAATTCCTTCGATGTTTGCCATAAAATCTTCTGCGCCGTTAAAAGAACTTTCCGATCAACAGGCAGATATAGAAAATATAGGCAAAAAGATCGTAGATTTTGTTGAAAAAAATTTTGATGATGTCGGGAGTGAATTTACCAAAGAAGCCTTGAAGATGCATTACGGGGTCACAGAAGCGAGAAATATCAGGGGTGTGAGTACCAAAGAAGAAGAACAAACATTAAAAGAAGAGGGCGTTCAGTTTTTTAAAATTCCGATGCCGGTCGTGCCGGATACCGATGCCTAACATTTTATTCATGGAAGATCCAGATGAACCTGCGTACCCCATGCGCTAAGGTTCTCTGAAATGAACGCGATGACTTTCCGGTGTATTTCCTGCCCATTACCATCGACAAACATCGGTTTGCCAAATTTAATATGAAGTTTTTTGTCGGGATTGACGGCGCCCATGTCCTTGATGATTCGCCCATTACCTTGAAAATCGGTCTTTAATGCAACGGGCACCACCGGGACACCGGCCCGTTGTGCCAACTTGACGCCCAATGAATTAAACGTCGTCTCGTCGAATATGGCACTTCTGGTGGCCTGAGGGAAAATGATAATGGAACAGCCATGGGAGATTAAAGCCACGCCTTGACCTATTACCGTCTTTAAGTCTTGTCTGGGATTGTCCCGTGTGACGGCAATGGGATGGATGGCTCTTATGATCGTGCCGAGAACCGGATACCGAAGCAGTCCTTCCTTGACCACAAAAGTGACTTTGCCGAACGCAAGTAGTATGCAAGGAAGGATCAGCGTGTCGAGAAGACTCATGTGGTTGGCGACGTAAACAACCGGCCCCTTATGGTCGGTAAGCCCTTTAAGTCCGGCTACATAAAACTTTCCGCCTGCTGATTCAACAATTTTAAGGACAGCAAGCGATCCCTTTGCCCAGGTTTTACCTTCATAAGGCCGCTTTCTTGTGGTCATGCTTTCCGTAAGAATGATATGAAAGAGCTGAATATAGTATATCAGCGTGGCCCAGCTGTGAAATTTTTCCACAAGAAAACGACGTTTTCGGGAGCTGTTATAGGCGTATTCGGTTTTAAGAAGATGCCAGAATTGATCTACAGTCATTTCCCCTTCTCGATTTGATTGGGTGTGGGATCAATATCGGAAATGTTTTACCCATCCGCTTTAAAAACCGGATCGTCTGAACTTCATCGGATTTCAAGAAGCCAAACGGCTACCTTCTTCAAAACGGGAGAATAGGCGTTCCAGACGACGTCTTTGTTGTTTCACACAGGTTGAGATAGACGCCAAGTTTTCACCTGGATATGGGGGCTTTTGGGCAATTTCAAGGCAATAATCAAGTCCTTCTTCAAGATTTTTTTTCCATTCAAGCAATGTGTCGATTTCTTTTGTGGTGTAAGAAGACGCCAATACCATCTTTTCAAAATAGTCCATATACATCTCAATTTCTTTGGCGAACATATGGGGCCGTTCTGGTGGAACCAGAGATAACCCTCTTCCATAAATATGGTCTACCATCTCTTTTAGCGTGTAAATTTTGTTGAACCATTCTATATTGGGTCCCGGGCATATCGATTGTGGTGTGTTTTGTTCCTCTGCTATTTTCAAAGCGATGAGTGCACCGCCTCCTAAATGGTCACAGATGCAACTTTTTACCACAACTTTTTCGATGAGTTTTGCCTTTTCATCCGTTGAAATATCCATATTTTCGATTTGTTTTATTTTTGCCGCTTGATATTTCCGTGATGCCAAACAGATCGGTTTTTCAGTAAATTCGGTATTGGATACTAAAATATGTTTACGACACGGAGAACCGGGGCGGTCTTCCAGGGCTCTTTTTCGGGTCCATAATTCCGATCCGGTCCCGCGGACGTTATTGAAGGGGATGTTTAAGGGAGAAACATCACTCAAGTAAAGGTCCTTTGCACGGGCCTGCCGCAAGAGTTCACGTGTGGAATCATCCACGCAGGTGACTTCGGGAACCAGAAGAAAGGGACTGGCCCATCCAGTTAAATCCATACCGAAGTCCTTCCTGAGCCTGCTCACTTCGCCATGGTTGCCGATTCCTCCCTGAACCGTGATCAGCGGATGGACTTCCATTACGGATTCAGGATATTCCCACCCCATTTTTTTATAGTATTTTTTTATGAGGGGTTTAAATTCCGCAGCAAGGCGTTTACGTTTTTCCTTAAATTCTTTAAGGAGTTTCGGAAGTAAAATTCCATTGGAAGGGAAAGCATGTCCACCGCAGTTCAGCCCGGATTCGATGCGGAATTCATAAACTTCGAGTCCTTTTTTGGCTAAAAATTTACCTTGGATTAAGGCAGATCGGAAATCAGACACTTTGAGAATAATTCGTTTCTTGATCCGGCCCATTTTGTCTCTGTAAAAATCACGGAATTTGGTCATATAACTATACAGACGCTGATTAATACCCGCTGAAAATATAATTGAAGATTGAAGGGAGCTGTTTGCATAGCCTCTGAGTCCTGCTTTGGCATCTGTAAATTCTTCGTCAAGGGGATTGCCGTTTTTATCAAAATGGATGCGATCCAGATTGACCATAATATTGACATCAATCGAACCGGGTTTCATGCTCCGTGTCAGATCTTTTTCTATGACATTTCTTTCATGACCGGCGTTCATTTTGAGCAATGTGGTATATTTTTGTTTCAGAATCGAGTCGTCGGGCAAAAGTTCAAAATATTTTTGTTTATTGTTGTTTTCGAAAAAAGGCTGCTTTTTTATCTCTTCCATTTTTATTTGAACAATCTTGTGGACGGTATCGAGGTAAGATGAAATTCGCTTTGCCCGGCCGTCTTCTTCGTTTTTGGCGATTTCAACATAAGAAAGACCGTACTTTTCAGCATAATATTTTCGAATATTTTCCAGGAGAAGGTCATCGACAAGGGATATGACGGATGAAATGCCAAACGGCGCAACGCGGATGGGGGTGTCCACGGAATGCCCGGTACCCATTACAGGAATATGAAAACTGTGAATAGAATCTATCATATGAATAACATTGTTTTTATAAAAATTTCGGTGTACTTACCAGCGCAAAAGAACAGAACCGTAAGTCAGTCCTGCTCCAAAGGCATCCAATAGGACCGTCTGTCCGTTTTTGATTCGTCCGTCTCGATTGGCTTCGTCCAACACCGTGGGAATGGTTGCAGCAGAAGTATTGCCGTAACGATCCACATTCAAAAGAACTTTTTCCATCGGAAATTCAATGCGTTGGGCGACTGCTTCTATGATTCGACGGTTGGCCTGATGGGGGACAAACCAATCGAGATCGTCGGCTGTCATATGATTCTTCTTCAAGGCATCAAGCGCAAAGTGGGCCAGTGTTTTTACCGCAATCTTAAAGATTTCCTTGCCTTTCATCTTCATTTTATGAAGTTTTTGAGCGTATCTTTCAGGGGTTACTTCCATATTTGATCCGCCGGCAGGAACATACAGAACGTTACCTAGATTCCCGTCAGAAAGCAGATGGCTGTACAAAATCCGCCGGCTGGAATCCGAAGGGATCTGTTCGACAATCGCCGCTCCGGCACCGTCTCCAAATAAAATACATGAATTACGGTCTTCCCAGTTGATAATGGGGCTAAGAACTTCTCCTCCCACAACCAATGCCGTTTTTACCTGTCCGGATCGAATGAATTTTTCGGCCGTCACCAGTCCATAAAGAAATCCACAGCAGGCTGCATTAATATCCATGGCCCAGGCCCGATGGGCGCCCAACTTATGCTGAAGCCAGCAACCCGTGGACGGAAGCGGCATATCCGGCGAGCAGGTGGCATAAAGAATCTGATCAATGTCTTCCGGTGACTTACCCGCCATTTCCAGGGCTTTTTGTGCTGCTGAAAAGCCCAGGGAGGAATTTTGTTCCGCGAGGTTGTCAGGGTCTGAAAGTCGCCGCTCTAAAATGCCGGTTCTCTCACGTATCCATTCGTCGCTGGTTTCAATTCCTAATTCAGCTAGTTTTTCAACAATATTGTTGTTGCTGACTCGATTTCTGGGGAAGGCAGATCCTGTCCCCGTAATCCTTGCTGCAAAATCCATAATAATAGTTAGTTTTTAATGATAATCGATTTCAAACTCATTCCATAATGAATGAATTATTCTTTATTTTAGCACAGAAAACCGGGTCCTTCCCAGCAGTGCGGGATCTACGATGGGCCCGGGGTCTTATTCAGTTGTCGTCAAATCGTTGAGTGAAAAGATTGATCTTCTCAAATATTTTACGACCTGACAAGGGGAGCTATTATGTCAGATCTGATCGCTTTATACAAGTCTTTTTAAAGGCATGCCAATAAGAACCCATCGGATTGAAAACACTCACTTAAGGGCGATATCAATCCTGATGTCTTTTAAGAATCAGACTGGCGTTTGTTCCTCCGAAACCAAAGGAATTGGTCATCGCCGCCTTCACATCCATCTTTCGCGCTTTGTTCGGCACATAATCGAGATCGCATTCTTCGTCCGGGTGATCAAGATTGATTGTCGGTGGAATGATTCCTTCAGAAATTGTCAGGGCTGTGAAGACCGTTTCGATTCCGCCGGCACCGCCCAAGAGATGGCCCGTCATGGATTTGGTCGAGCTTATGGCGATGGACGATGCTTTTTCTTTAAATACGGACTTGATTGCTTTGGTTTCATAAACATCATTAAGCTGAGTTGATGTGCCATGGGCGTTGATGTAATCGATCTCGCCATACGGCATCTTTGCATCAGCAAGGGCCGCGGCCATACACCGGGCGGCACCTTCACCGTCCGGCGCCGGTGCAGCCATATGAAATGCGTCTCCGCTCATGCCGTACCCACATATTTCGGCATAAATACGGGCACCTCTTTCAAGGGCGGATTCGAGAGTTTCCAGAACCAGAATCCCGCATCCCTCACCGATCACGAAACCATCTCGGTCACGATCAAAGGGACGGGATGCCTTTTCAGGGGGATCATTTCGGACGGACAGGGCTTTCATTGCATTAAAACCTGCAATGCACGTGGGTGTGATAACAGACTCCACCCCACCGGTGATCATGGCGTCTGCCCCGCCCCTCTCAATGATTTTGAATGCATCACCCACAGCGTGGGTTCCTGAGGCGCATGCAGTGGCAATGGAAGAATTGGGTCCTTTGGCGCCTAAATAAATGGAAATCATTCCGGGGGCCATATTGCCGATCATCATCGGGATGAAAAACGGTGTTACCCGCTGGGGGCCGTTCCGTTGCAAAATAAGAGTGGTTTGTTCCAGTAAGTGGAGCCCGCCAAGGCCGCATCCCGTAAGAACACCGACTCTGTTTTCGTTGGCTTTGTCAATGGTTAGTTTTGAATCTTCCAAGGCCATTCGGGATGCTGCAACTGCATAGGCGATAAAGGGCTGTGTACGCTTAGCCTCTTTTTTGGAAAGGAAATCCTGTGAGTGAAAATTGTTCACCTCGGCGGCTATTTTTGTATCAAAGCCAGAAGCATCGAACCGAGTTATCTCTGATATTCCTGATTGGCCTTTACACAGGGACGTCCATGTCTCATCCACGCCGATGCCGAGAGGCGTTACTAACCCCAGGCCCGTGATAACCACCCGTCTACTCAATAGGCCTCCTAAACAACCCGAAGATGGATACCGGTTTTATAACAGTTTCATTTTAACGTTCCGTTGTCTAAAAAAATCTTTTCGAGGGTTTGTTTCAGAACTACCGAAAAGTGATCTGGACAACAGAACGTCAATTGACAATATTAGTGTTTGGCAATGTAATTAAAAGCGTCTTGAACGGTTACCATTTTTTCCGCTTCTTCGTCAGGAATATCGATGTCGAATTCCTCTTCCATGGACATAATCAACTCTACAAGGTCGAGTGAATCCGCACCCAGATCATCCACGAAGGACGCTTCGGGTACAACTTCTTCAAGGTCTACACTGAGCTTTTCCGCAATTATCTTTCTGACTTTATCTTCGATTGACATTAAAATTCCCTCCTTTAATAATTATCACATGTACATTCCACCGCTCACATGAATTACCTGGCCCGTGATGTAAGAAGCACTTTCAGAAGCCAAAAAGGCTACGGTTGATGCAATGTCTTCGGGTTGACCCGCACGTCCCATAGGGATCTGACTCAGCATGGCATTCCTTGCCTTTTCCGGAAGCGACGCCGTCATATCGGTTTCTATAAAACCCGGTGCGATGGCATTGACCGTTATGCCACGGGAGGCGAGTTCTTTTGCGGCTGTTTTTGTGAGACCGATTAAGCCCGCCTTTGAAGCCGAATAATTCGCCTGACCCGCGTTGCCATATACGCCCACAACCGACGCCATATTGATAATACGGCCATATCGCTGTTGCATCATGATTTTGGCGGCAATTTTTGTGCAGGTGAATGCGCCTTTTAAATTAATATTTAAAACAACATCCCAATCCTGTTCTTTCATACGGACCAAAAGCCCGTCTTTGGTGATACCGGCATTGTTTACCAGAACATCGATTCGTCCGGTTTTGTCGATAATTTCTTGAAAAAAGCTTACAACCTCATTTTCGTTTGCAATGTTGACGCTTTTGCTCGTTGCATAACCTTTTGCATCGGTGACGAGTTTTTCGGTTTCGGCAGCAGCGGCCGCTTCAGCCTCTGGATTGCTTGGAGAAAAATAATTAAAATAGATGCCCGTGTCCGGTGCCGCCAATGCGATACAAATAGCCCTTCCAATACCTCTCGAGCCCCCTGTAACGACGACAATACGTTGTTTTTGTTCCGTCATAATTACCTCGCAAACAGTATGTCTGCAACCAGATCCATGTCATTTATGACATTCAGACTGCTGCAAAACAGTTGGTTATAGGAATGGGTTTCCATAAAATCTTGGGCCTTCTTTTGATCAAATACACCGGAGCCCATCAGTATTTTAAGCGCATTTCGGGGAACAAGCTGTGCAACCTCGTCGGCAAAAATCCTCGAGACGGCTTTGAACTTTTCGGCTTCCGGGCTGCCAATTTTTGAAAGGGCAACGGCTTTGCGTGCCAAACTTGCTCCAACCTCCACATCAGTCATCATGTCGGCAAGCAAGAACATAACATGCTGTTTTCGGGTCAGTTGGTTGTCGTGAACCAACATAATGGTGTCATTTAACAATCCGGCTGCGAGCCCGATAATCCTGCATCCGGCATCGTCTATCGCGTTATCCAGCGCTTCCATTTCCCGGCAAATGGATCGGTAATAATCGCCCTTTGACTTGCGTGTTTCTTTCCACCGAAACGTACTGATGATACTCTGCTGTATTTCGCTCGTCCCTTCATAAATACAGGTGATCTTTACATCGCGTTTGATTTTTTCCACCTCAAATTCGGCGATATATCCATAACCGCCAAGGGCCTGGATCGCATCGTTGGCAGCTTTGTCGGCAGACTCTGTCGCAAACAACTTGGCAATGGAGCCTTCCACATGAAGATCAGATTCGCCCGAATCGATTCTAAGGGCAATTTCGTCCATATACGCCTTTGCAGCTTCAAATCTAACGGCATGGGGGACCACCAGTTTGTGGGTGTAACCCTGCTTCTCCGAAAGTGGAGAGCCGAATTGTATGCGTTCTTTGGCATACGGGATTACAATTTCAATTGCCGCTTGGCCGGCGCCTAGCCCCATTGCGGCGACCATCAACCGGGTATATCCAAAAACCTTGCCGGCATGCTTCATCCCCATACCGGGCACACCCCCTAAAAGATTTTCAGCCGGAACAAAAACGTCCGTGAAAGATAGCGGAGAGGTGTTTGAAGCCCGGATGCCGTGTTTCTCTTCTCCCTTGCCCTGAACAAAACCTGGTGTTCCCTTTTCCACAACAAAAAATGCGGGTCCTTCCGGCGTCTTGGCTAAAAGAGTAATAAAATCGGCATATCCTCCGGTGGAGATAAATTGCTTTGTGCCGTTAATGACATATCCTGTGATTTCCCCGGCATCATTTTTCACCGGTTCGGCTTTGGTCTTTAAGGCCGCGAGATTGCTGCCGGCACCCGCCTCGGTTACCGCATAGGCGACAAGTGAATTCCCTTCTGCAATTTTGCCGAGCCATTTTGATTTCTGCGCTTCGGTACCACCTACAATGATGGGTTCAGAGCCGAGCTGGATGGCAAAAAAAGCGGTGCCGATTCCTAAGCATATCTTGCACATTTCAAGAATAACTTCACAGCAATCTCGGGCGCCGCCTCCCATGCCGCCGTAAGCTTCGGGGATAAAAAGGAGTTGGAGGCCGATATCGGGACCCAGCATTTGACGAACGGTTTCTTCCGGAAAAGTTTCGTTTTTGTCATATTCAAGTATTTTTTCACGGGTGAGGAGCCGGTTTCTCATCTGCCTGATTGTATCGATGATCATCTGTCTCGATTCAGTGTCCAGTCCATTTAATTCAGGTTTGTTTTCGCTTACAGATTCCGTCATATAATCATCCTTTTTGTAATGCCTGGTTTCCGACACAAAGCGGCCATTGCATATACTGCAGTCGGTGTATTCATGGTTCAAGATGCATTAAATTACCGTAACGAGGACGGTTGGTTAGACGCAAAATTGCCGTTTTACGGTGAGTACGTCATTTATGAGAATTTGACTTAAATTTTAAAGTTTCAAAACGACAATAAGTAATATTAAACCATAACCAACTGAAATTATTTTAAATCAGTATATCATAAATGACTTAGCTAATGGTTGAGCTTTTAGTAATTTAAACAAAAATGAATGTCAAGGGTTTTTCAAAAGGTTTTTTTATGTGAAAATGAGAATGATCAGTTTTATCTTGACTCAAATAATGCTTTTTTGTATCTAATTAAATAAATTGAGGGATCGTCTAACGGCAGGACGACGGGTTCTGGCCCCGTTAATCAAGGTTCGAATCCTTGTCCCTCAGCCAAAAAATATATGGGGTTATGAACATGATTCATAACCCCTTTTTATTTCACAATTAATTTTTAACAAACCCGCCCGGTTTCATTTTATCCAATTTTAACAGTGAAGGATTACCGCCATGTGTTTTCATAAAAGGCGATATGCTTGTGAAAAAAACGATTTTTCGCAGTGACCCAATATTTAGGATTTAATGCACTGTTTTTGGACCATATCAAAACCTTCGCAAATCCTAAAATATTGGGTCACGCTGCGACGTCAAGATTCATATCGCCTTTTAGGAAAATATATGGCGATGGACCGATTTCAACGAAATTCATTTGAAAAAACCTTCCGAATCAAAATCGAATACGACTGCCGTTTAATCAAAGGGTTCGAAACTTGAGTTGATAAATTGAAGTTATTTTAACCGGCCATTAAATGCTTCTGAATGTCCGGAAGCCTTCGACAATTTTTTTTCTTTTTCCCCCTTGAACGCGACATAACATGCATTATATTAAACCTCATCATTTTCATAAAGGTCAAGTTGTTGTCAGGGAAATATACGCAGCAAGGATAAGGTGTCCCTGATATTCATTATGGCCAATCAATTGTTGTCGAGGTCATTTCCAGTCAAATGAAATCGACCCACGAACGGCCCGATAAATATGTTGACATTTCGTTGATTCTGTAGCTTTTCGATCAAATGGAACGCAACAACCTGGAGTTGGCAAATGACAGCCTGTTTCGCATAATGACAAAAAATCAGTTCCGTACGACAGAAACAGAAGCTGCTATCATCTTTAGGGTGCATTAATTACAGCATTTCAAATTCCACCATTTTCCTTTATCATCGAGAAAATCAAATCAGTTAATTTTAAAAGGAGGTTCAAGCATGAAAATAAAACCATTAAACGAACGAGTTCTGGTTATCAGGGTAAAAGAGGAGCAGAAAACCGCCGGTGGTATTATCATTCCTGATACTGCAAAGGAAAAACCGCAAGAGGGAAAAGTGATTGCAGTGGGTTCCGGAAAAATGGTCGAAAGCGGAAAACGGATTCCACTCCAGGTGAAAGAAGGAGACAGGATACTATTTTCGAAGTATGCCGGAAACGAAATCAAGATTGATGGTGTGGAACATTTAATTATGCGTGAAGACGATATACTGGGTGTCTTGAGTTAAAGAAGGAGGTAACGAGTTATGTCTGTTAAAATGATTTTGTACGGGGCCAAGGCCAGAGAATCCATGCTCAAAGGCGTCAATTCCCTTGCGGATGCAGTGAAAATCACACTGGGTCCGAGAGGGAACAATGTTGTTTTGGAAAAGACTTTTGGGTCTCCCACTGTTACAAAAGACGGCGTTACGGTGGCGAAGGAGATCGAGTTGGACGATAAATTTCAGAATATGGGTGCCCAAATGGTCAGAGAGGTTGCCAGCAAGACCAGCGATATGGCCGGTGACGGAACCACCACGGCAACGGTTTTGGCTCAGGCGATTTATCATGAGGGCCAGAAGCTTGTGGCTGCCGGTGCAAATCCCATGGCATTGAAACGGGGTATCGACAAAGGCGTCGCTGTTGTTGTGGAGGAACTGAAGAAAATGTCCAAGCCCACAAAAAATAAAAAAGAAATCGAACAGGTGGGTACGATTTCGGCCAACAGCGATGAAACCATCGGCAGGTTGATATCCGAATCCATGGAAAAAGTCGGAAAAGAGGGGGTCATCACCGTTGAAGAGGCCAAGGGAATGGATACCACACTTGAGATTGTCGAGGGGATGCAGTTTGACCGCGGATATCTCTCCCCTTATTTTGTTACGAATGCTGAAAAGATGGAAGTAGCCCTTGAAAACCCTTATATCCTTGTGCATGAAAAAAAGATAACGGGGATGAAAGACCTTTTGCCTCTGTTGGAAAAAGTGTCTCGATCCGGAAAGCCGCTTTTGATTATTGCAGAAGATGTGGAAGGCGAGGCTCTTGCTACGCTCATTGTCAACAAACTGCGCGGTACATTACATGCAGCGGCGGTGAAGGCTCCGGGTTTCGGTGATCGACGAAAAGCGATGCTTCAGGATATCGCCATTCTTACAGATGCTCAGGTTATATCGGAAGATCTGGGCGTCAAGCTGGAAAACGTTGACTTAAACGACCTCGGAAGGTGTAAAACTATTAAAATAGACAAGGACAATACCACCATTGTTGATGGTGCCGGAAGCAGATCGGCAATTGAAGGCCGGGTCAATCAGATTCGAGCCCAGATTCAAGAGACCACATCCGATTATGACCGTGAAAAGCTTCAGGAAAGGTTGGCCAAAATCATCGGAGGGGTGGCGGTCATCAATATCGGGGCGGCAACAGAAACCGAAATGAAGGAAAAGAAGGCCCGAGTGGAGGATGCTTTGAATGCCACGCGAGCGGCCGTAGAGGAGGGCATCGTTCCCGGTGGCGGAGTTGCACTGGTCCGCTGTATCGGAGCGCTGGAAAAGGTCGATGCTCGCGATGATGCAAAGAACGGGATAGACCTGTTGAGGCGGTCACTGACGAAACCGTTGATGCAAATCGCTGAGAATGCAGGATGGGAAGGTTCCGTGATTCTCAATAAGGTACTCGAAGAAAAAGATGACTTTGGATTTAACGCACAATCCGAAACCTTCGAAAACCTTTTGAAAGCCGGCGTCATCGATCCTACCAAGGTGGTGCGATTTGCCCTTCAGAATGCCGCCTCGGTGGCCGGATTAATGTTGACGACGGAGGCAATGATCGCAGAGAAGCCAAAGAAGAAACGGAGTATGCCGGCAGGTGGTATGGACGAAGACATGTATTGATGCATACGGATAAAAATACCGTGGGTCGGTTTCATATGATCCGAACCATGGGCCGGCTCACGGAAATACCGTTTTTAAGAACAGAATAGCCAGAAGTCGAAGATTATATGCTTTAAAATACAATTCCCACATACCCTACAAAGCTGTCCCCTGGGCTTTTGTCGTAGCTGGTGGCGTACGCAATGGTTTCGGCTGGTCCGGCGCCGAGCTGTTTTGCGGCGGCAATGGCAGTTGCGGCTGCGCCGCTGCAACAGGCATTCTGATTGGTCATGGCTTCCTTAATAACCCTTTCGGGATCCATGGCCAGCATGGCATTAATAACCCCTCGGTCGTTTTCATTGCGAACCCAGTCCACTGCTGAAGAACCCCTGCCGCGGGACACAAACCCGTAATTTGGGCCGTAGTGGGTCAAATCCGTGGAACCGATGATTTTGACATGAAGCCCCAGCCGGGTTGATATGGCGGCGACGGTTTTTCCGATTTCAAGAGAATTTTTTGTCGGCGGCGCACCGATGGGAACGATTTTGGTGTCCTTGAAAAAATATTTGATAAAAGGGAGCTGAAGTTCGATGGTGTTGTCCTGGGTAAAGCGATCCGCAGTTTCGATCTGAAATGAAAATTTTTCAGAAAGCTCGCTCGCGAGTGATTTCTCAATCTCTATTGGACCAAAAGGTGTTTCCCATGCCCCTTCAGTCATAATATAGGCGGGAGAGCCGCTATGCAGATGCATACCGAAAATCACGAAAACGTCCGGAGATTTCTCACCTTTAAGACTATGGATGACATTGCACGCGATGCTGCCTGAAAAATACCATCCGGCATGGGGAACGATCCCTCCGGTCAACGTCCTTTTCGAAACTGCTTCTGTGCTGTATTCTTTTAGAAAGCCTTTAATTTCTTTCTCACACGCCGAAGCATTTCCCGGATACCAGCTTCCTGAAAAAATCGATCTTCTTACCTTCATGTCAGATACCTCCTTTCTAATATTAAATTTGCCACAGGCGGCTGAATATGTCCAATAAATTTTCATGATGGATTCTAAACAAATGCTCGATAAAGGAAAGACCTTCGAGAAGTGAGATTGGATCGTATTTCTCGCGGGCATTTTTCTTGACAGGCTCAAAAAGAGATGTTAACAGGTTTTCAAAAATACAGGCACGTAGCTCAGGGGGAGAGCGCTACCTTGACACGGTAGAGGTCGTTGGTTCAAATCCAATCGTGCCTACCACTATATCTTAGGGGTTATGGTTCATGCCAAAGGCCCTTTTTTTTGTTCTTTTGGCCGATTAATTTATATACTGTTGGACGAAGATGATTTGACGCATGTTAAAAAGGATATATTGGATTCGACAACCGTCTGTTGTGGTATTTGAAATCTTGTCGAATTTGGTAGGGTTGTGAACCTATGACAGCGGTTATTCATTCTGAAAACAAAAAAACGGGGAGGCTTTATGTTAAGACTAGAAACAGCATCTTGCCTCCCCGTTCCTCACCAAGGGGTTTTGAAAAAGGGTTATTTCATTTTTTTGCTGGTGCTTTCTTCTTCGCTGGTGCTTTCTTCTTCGCGGGCGCTTTCTTCTTTACAGGTGCTTTCTTTTTTGCGGGCGCTTTCTTCTTCGCGGGCGCCTTCTTTTTTGCAGCAGTTTTTTTCTTTGGTGTTGCCATGGGGCCCTCCCTTAATGTTTCAAAATTTTAGGAATACTGCCTATCCCCCTTAGTTAGGAAAATAATATTACCAAAAACATATATTTTGTGTTATGATTGGAAATAATCTACAATATACAGTATGTCAAGCGAATTATCCGTTGATCATTAAAAAAAAATGAAAGGGAGGCATAAAAAATGAACAAAAATGATTTGATTAACGAAGTGGCCAAAGTTGTAAAAACGAAAAAAGACGCTCAAGCGGCAGTGGACCGTGTTTTTTTGAGCATTACTGAGGCGTTGGGAAAAGGAGACTCGGTATCACTGATTGGATTCGGAACTTTTAAGATTGTTGAAAGGAAGTCCCGCAAAGGTAGAAATCCTCAGACAGGAGAAGAGTTATATATTGCGGCAAGTAAGGCACCGAAGTTTGTCGCAGGAAAGGCTTTGAAAGAGGCTGTTAAATAATTCGGGGAGATTCATCGTAAACGACGGGTAAAGGTTGAGGCTCAGATGTAATGGGCCATTTTTAACATGATATCGGATTTGGGGAGTGCACCCGGGAAGCTTTCCTTGAATCGACCGTTGTCGAATACAAAGATAAAAGGGACGCTTGCTACATTGAACCTGGTAGAAAACATCGGGCTGGTTTCCACATTGATCTTCGCGACCCGTATCCGCCCCTGGGCATCTTTGGCGAAATCATGAATGATCGGGGCGGCTGCCGAACAGGTGCTGCACCAGGGTGCCCAGCAGAATAAAAGCACAGGTAACGGAGATTTAAGGACCTTGGCTTCGAAATCGGCGTCCGTAACCATGATGGGATGGTTTACGGACAAGGCGTCGGTTTCAAGATAGGTACCGCATTTGCCGCACTTGCCCCTGTCATTGATTTTTGCGGCAGGAATGCGGTTCTTGGTTCCACAAGCAGTGCATCGGATGGTAAAATTGTTTCTTCGGTCCATTTAAAAGTGCTCCTGTAACTTTCTTGCCCTGATAAATGCACTTCAACCGGGAGGCCTGCAGTGCCGGACGGCAGTCTAATCGGGTGGAAGATGTTTTTTTGAAATTGCTTGTCGTTTGAAATATATTAAAAAGGACCGGTTAACTACCCGGTCCTTCATCTACCTATTGTTTAACAGCAACAGGGATCGACATAACACCCGCAAGCTTCTGCCGCATAACATCCGCAGGGATCCATCACATAGCAGCAATCGAGATCTTCGGCATCAAAGTTACAGGCGTCATCGGTTTCCTGATCCGCATGGCTGATTTTTTCGGTTTGATTTGTATCAGTCATGATCCACCTCCGGTGAGTCTAATACACTTGCGAATACATCCTTTGGCGTTTGATGATCGAACCACTTTTTGAAATGACAACGGATAAACCGTTGCATATTCGCTGCCCGTAAAAAAATGGTAAGTTCGGCGCCAGGTCTTATACTATTTAGATGAATCTTTCTCGGGAGATTAATCCGCGGATTCACCTTCACCGACCTCACAAAAAATAAGAATGCTTTGGCCGAAGTCAACGGTTATGACGGGTACGCTTTCTGAAAGGTGGCTCATTATTAAAATCAATGCAAATCAAGAGAACTTTGTGGTACCATCCACAGGGCCGTATCCGTTCTCCGGAAAAATATCGTATATTTAGAAGAAGTTGTAACGAATAAATAAAACAGGATATTTATCGAATATTGACAAATAGTATAATACGTTGTAAAAATATTTGACCATTTAACTTTTATTGATATTTCAGCATGTTACAATGTAATATTTTTAAATTCCGATTTTTCCTCGAATTTAGTCCGCTCTTTATAAGGGATTTTTCAGGTAATATATGTGCTTTTTGTGAAGAATATATCGAGGGTTTTGAAATGGCTGTAATAAACGGTATCGGTCCGTTCGGCAGTAAATCCGAGCATAAGGTATATTTCAATGAGTAAAAATATTGGATTTGTCTCCACACGGTTTTCCGGAACCGACGGTGTCACCTTGGAGGCCAGCAAATGGGCACAGGTCTTAAAGCAAATGGGGCATCGATGCTTCTGGTTTGCCGGGATGTTGGACAAAGATCAGAGCCGAAGTATGGTCGTACCCGAGGCCTACTTTCAGCACGATCAGAATCTATGGATTAATGAACACATTTTGGGGAAACAAGTCCGTTCATCGGAAATCACCGAGATGATTCAACAGCTGAAAGCTTTTCTGAAAGATCGAATCCGGGCGTTTATCGCAAAATTTTCCATTGATCTGCTGATTTCCCAAAATGCCCTGACAATACCCATGCACGTCCCTCTGGGAATTGCCATTACTGAAATTATTGCCGAAACCAAGATTCCCACCATTGCCCATCATCATGATTTTTACTGGGAAAGAATCCGGTTTTCCATCAATGCGGTGGGCGATTATCTTCGCATGGCTTTTCCGCCGAATCTGCCCAGTATGGAGCATGTGGTCATTAATTCGGCTGCTCAGGAGGAATTGGCGCTCCGAACCGGCATATCTTCAATTAATATTCCCAATATTCTGGATTTTGATAATCCCCCCCAGGTGGACGAAAAACGAACATCGGAACTTCGTGAGATTATCGGGGTCGGTCCGGATGATATTGTAATCCTCCAGCCAACACGTATCGTTCAGCGCAAGGGAATCGAACATGCCATCACCCTGGTCAAAGATCTTAATGATCCGCGTTGCAAGCTGGTGGTCTCTCATGAAGCCGGTGATGAGGGGTTCGAGTATGCTGAATGGTTAAAAAAAGAGGCCAAGGCAAATGGTGTCGACCTTCGCTTGTTCAGCATCCGAATGCGGGATCCATGGAATGATCAGTCTGCACCGAAATCGGAATATACGCTTTTGGATGTGTATCCATGTGCAAATTTTGTCACCTATCCCAGCCTATATGAAGGTTTTGGCAATGCGTTTTTAGAGGCCACTTACTTCAAAAAGCCAACGCTCATCAACCGTTATGCAACTTTTGTGAGGGACATAGAGCCCAAGGGTTTTGATCTGATTGTCATGGACGGTTTTTTGACCGAAAAAAACATTCGAGAAGTAAAGGATGCTCTTTTTTCATCGGAGCGACGGGAAAAAATGGTCAATCACAATTACTCGGTGGCCACCCGATATTATTCGTATTCGGTACTTAAAAGATGCTTAAATAACCTGTTAGCCAACTTTTTCGGTATGGAAGCCTAAAAAAATAAAAAAGGGCGGCCGAGTCGGCCACCCTTTTTATTGCTTGTATTTTATCAAATTTTTTTTATTTCGGCATTTTAATACGGGATTGCATGAGCGTATGATTCCAGATTTATACGTGACCGCCCCAAACGCCAGGCTGTTCAGACCTGGATTTTGCCCAATGTGCATCCGGATATTCATCAGGGGCTTCAATACCGGAAACGTTGATTTCGTCCTGTCGTTCTTCTTCACCTTCTCTAACTCGATCTCGGCATTCCCCTTCACATTCGCCGGTAATATCTCTTGTTGGTATAACAGTCATTGGAGTAATCCTCCTTTCTATTAACTTAGTTGTTCTATAAATTAAGCAAGGCATGAACACCTGCTTAATTAAAACTTAACATAAACAGCATATAAAATAAGTCAAATACAAAAATGTATTAAACCCCAACCGCGTAAGGCCATTCGAACAGAAAAGCAGCTGCCGATTTACACATCAAAGGATTCCAACATCTCATACGCAGATATGCCTTTTTGGTTCCTCATTCGACTTTTTTAAAAAATGTTGACATTATCATTAAAGATTTATAGAAAAAATCTATGAGACAGACCGACCGGTCTGTCTCTATTCTTAAATAGAGTTAATACCTATTAAACCGTGACACTTAAAGAAAAAATAATTCATGAATCCCTGAGACAGTTTTCCGAAAAAGGATTTTTGAGTACATCCATCTCCGACATCCTTGAAGCTGTGGGAACGTCCAAAGGCGGTCTTTACAATCACTTCAAGAACAAAGAAGCGCTATTCTTTGCTGCAATGAGCGAAGCTCGAAAGATCTGGCGGCAAAGAAACCTCGATGGATTAAAAGATATGGATCAGCCCATTGAAAAAATTAAAAAACTCCTTGAAAATTACCGTGATCGCTATCTCGCCGATTCCGAGAACTTTCCCGGTGGGTGTATTTTCGTCACTCTGGCTGTGGAATTAAACAACCAGCGCCCCCATTTGGCCCGGGAGGTGAATGAAGGGTTTTTGAGATTCAAGCGTATGTTGAAACGGCTTCTGGATCAGGAGAAAAACGCCGGCAATTTAAAGGACGTCATGGACACACAGCAGGTTACGGAGATCATTTTTTCGGGGATTCTGGGTGCCAGCGTCATGTATATTTCAGACAAATCAAAAGATACTTTAGATCGAAATATCCGGTCGTTGACAGGATATCTGGATATGATTGTAAAATAGATCTCTTCTTCAGGGTGTATTTCGATTAGAATCGAAATAACGAATATGTATGGGATTTGAGCGGAAGACCAGTAGGTCTCAAACTGAAAGGAGGTATAGGTATGGATTTTTTGATGTCCGAAAGAGAAGAACTTCTGAGAAAGTCCGTAAGGGAGTTTGCGGAAAGTGAAATTACACCCAAAATTGAAGCCATGGAAAAAACCGGTGAATTTCCGGTTGAGCTGATGAAACCCATGGCCAAAATGGGCATAACCGGAATCATCGCACCGCCGGAGTTCGGCGGGGTCGGGCTCGGTTATCTGGCCAGAACCATTGCTTTAGAGGAGTTGAGCCGGGTGTGTGCGGCAATTTCGATGGGCGTTCAGGTTCACCACATGGCTATTTTCGCGCTGAATGATTTTGGAACCGATGCGCAGAAACAAAGATATATTCCACCGTTGGCCAAAGGCGAAACCATGGGAGTTGTGGCTGTTACCGAACCTTCGGGAGGATCCGATGTCGTGGGAATGCAGGCAACCGCGGAAGCAAAAGGGGACAAATGGATTCTTAACGGCAGGAAATGTTTTATCACCAATTCACACACCTCAGATTTCTGGGTTGTCATCGCAAAAACGGCCGAAGGTGCCAAGGGGCTGTCCGCGTTTATCGTAGAAAAGAATCATCCCGGTGCCAAGACCGGCCGGGTGGAGCACAAAGTCGGACTTCGGGGTTCAAACACCGGCGAACTGGTGTTCGACAACTGCGAAATTCCCAAGGAAAATATTCTGGGACAGGAAGGCGGGGGGCTTGCCGTTGCGTTGAAAACCGTCAGCGAGGCCGGACGGACCGGCATGGCGGCCACAGCACTGGGAATCATCGGTGCATGCCTTGAAGAAGCGGCGAAATTTGCCAGTGAACGGATGCTTTACGGAAAGCCGATCAGTTCGCTTCAGGCCATCGGTTTTTACTTGGCGGAGATATTTACGGAACTCGATATTTGCCGGCTGCTCTGCTACCGGGCGAGCTGGATGAAGGATCAGAATATGCGAAGCGATACGGAAAACGCTATGGCCAAGTCTTACACTTGCGATGCTGCGGTTCGGTGCGCCCGTAAAGCTGTTGAAATTCACGGTTCTTACGGCATTTTGCAGGAATACAAGGTACAGCGACTGTTACGAGACGCCGTGGTAACGGTACCTGCCGGCGGTACCGGGCAAATCGGCAAGGTCGTATTGGCGAGAGCTGCATTGGCACCATACAAAAAAAAGTAATAGACAGATCTTCTATGAAACGTGTTATTGTCTGCATGAAGCCGGTCCCGGATCCAAAAGCATGGGATCGGCTTAAAACGGATCCCGTATCCAAGACACTGATCCGTGAAGGAATCCCCAGTGTCGTCAATCCATTGGACAAACATGCCGTTGAAGCGGCCCTTGAGGTAAAGGATTTTTTCGGTGCTGAAGTGGTTCTGTTATCCATGGCTCCTTTAGACACACGCCCGGTGCTTCGCGAGGTTTTGGCAATGGGCGTCGACCGGGCGGTATTACTTTCAGACAAGGCCTTTGCCGGATCGGATACCCTGGCCACGGCCCGCATACTGGCCCAAGGCATCCGTAACATCGGAGAATTTGAGCTGGTTTTGTGTGGAAATTTTACGCTGGACGGCTCTACAGCCCAGGTCCCTTCCCAGGTGGCCGAATTTCTCGATATCCCCAATGTCATGCATGTTTGCGACATGAAGATACCGAAGGCGGGTCACTTGCTGCTGACTCAGAAAATCGAGCAAGGATTCGTCAAGCTCGAAGCCGAGCCGCCATTGCTTTTGTCCTTTACAAAAGAGGCCAATAAACCGCGTTATATCTCTTTTATGGAGATCCTGGCTGCTGAGAAAAGGGAGATTCAAATCTGGGACAATGCGTTTTTAAATATTGATAAAACCCTTATTGGCCTTGAGGGTTCTCCGACCCAGATGGCGGATCTTTTGCTTCAAACAAAACAACGAAAGGCTGTAAAGTTAACCGGAAAACCCGAAGAAATTGCCCGGGAACTGGCGGATAAAATCCATCAACTGGGGATTATCTGAAACAAAGAATCAAGTCAGGGGCTTCGCCCCAATTGGAATAGTGGAATAATGGAGTAATGAAATAAACAGTTTCCATTAATAAACCTGTATTATCAAAAAGTTATAGAATTTCCGAGACATTAAATTATGGGTATGCTACATGTTGGTGTGTTTGTCGAACAGCGAGGCGGTGCGGTTCACGACGTTGGGCTGGAACTTATCGGAAAAGCGCGAGAATTGGCGGAAGTTTCCAAAGGAATGGTCAGCGCGTTTCTTTTGGGCAGCGACATTTCAGCACTTTCCGATGACCTGATCGCTCATGGTGCCGACAGGGTCCTGCTGGCGGACTGCCCACTTTTGGAACCCTATCGGTTGCTGCCCTACACGTTTGTTTTGGCCCAGGCGTGTAAAGCTTATGATCCGGACATTCTTTTGTTTGGTGCGACCCGAATGGGCGTAGAGCTGGCACCTCGCCTTGCCGCCCGTCTCAAAACAGGCCTATCGGCCCACTGCATCGATTTGCGTCTGGATTCAGAAGGGAAGCTTCTTCAGGTGGTTCCGGGCTGGGGCGGCGGAGTGGTCGCTACCATCCGGTGCCCGAATCACCGGCCCCAAATGGCCACCGTAATGCCGGGGGTCATGAAGAAACGCACACCGACAAAGCGGTCCGGAGAATGTATCAATTTGCCGGTAAGGGAAGAACTTCACACGTCCGGCCTCAGGGTTCTTGAGGTCCATATCGAAGAACCCAAAGAGATGCCGCTGGAAGTGGCAGATGTAGTTGTGGCCGGAGGCTGGGGGATTGGAGACCGGAAAGGCTGGGTTCTTTTGGAAGATCTGGCAACCCTTCTGTGCGGTGCTGTCGGTGCCACGCGACCGCCGGTGGATGAAGGCTGGGTGCCCGAGGATCGGATGATCGGACAAAGCGGTAAAACCGTTAAACCCCGCCTTTATATCGGTGTCGGTATTTCCGGGATGTCCCACCATGTGGTCGGCATGGATGAATCCGACTGCATTGTGGCCGTCAATAAGGATCCCAACGCAGCCATATTCAAAGTGTCGGATGTGGCCGTGGTCGGAGACTACAGGGACATCCTTCCGCCGCTGTTGGAAGAAATCCGAAAAAGACTTCCGGAAGGTCGCATCGATACGTGTGAACCACCGCAATAAGAAAAACAATTCGTCGGGTTCCTTTCGAAGCATCGGCCCCTAAAAAGGTTTGTTTTGATCCGGCCGGTTCCTATTTGCCGGTGTATGTAATGAATCGCCACGCAAAACGTTTACTCCACGCAACTCCACCATTGTGAATACCGCTTTCAACGGTATCAATAAATTTGCATCTTTTCCATCATCCTCGAGAGATAATTTGTTTAAAATACCGATCGTTAAAGAATTCAGTTCGTCATTTGATTCTCAATGACCGTATCTGATGCTTTCTTTATCTTAAGAAAACCGGTTTAACAGGCCAAGTCTATTATTTTTATCCACTTTCCTCCACTTCAAATTTACAATTCTTGTTTTCATTTAACTTTTTCGAATTATTAAAAAATAATATTATATATTTATTTATTTTTTCTTGACATTTGCCGAGAAATGTATTTTTAAACAAAAAAAGTGGATTAAAGTGGTCTTTTAGGGAGGTATATGTTTCGAGGAAGCTCATTTCATACCATCGATCCAAAAGGGCGCATCATCATTCCGGCCAGATTTCGTGATGTCATAAAAGCAGACGGATCATATGGCGTCATGCTTTCCAAGATGGACGGAGGATTAATGGCATACACCTATGATGGATGGCGTAAAATTGAAAACCGTATATTGTCCCTGGCCGAAAAAAGCGAAAGCATGCGTCGATTCAGAAGGGTTTTTATCGGAGGATCTTTTGATTGTCCCTGTGACAAACAGGACCGTATATTGATACCGCAAAATCTAAGAGAATATGCAGAGTTCGACAGGGATATTGTGCTGGTTGGCGTCCTCGACCATTTTGAAATATGGTCACGAGATAGCTGGAACAAGGAAAATATGCATCTGGAAAAAGACATGAAAAAGGAGGACGTAAGAAACGAAATTGCAAAATTAGGGCTCTAATTAAATGTTGTTTAAACATATTCCGGTTATGGTTCCCGAGGTCCTTCATTATCTCAACTGCAAACCCGGTAAGGTCTATGTCGACTGTACGCTGGGAGGTTCGGGACATGCCAGGGCTATTTGCGATAAGATTACTCCGGATGGTGTTTTTGTCGGCATTGATCAGGATATGGATGCGATCAAAAATGCCGAAAAAGTTTTAAAATCGTTCGATTTAACCATCCACCTCTTTCACAGCAATTTTATAAATCTTCCTGATTTTTTACAGCAGCTGAAAATTAAAGCGGTGGACGGTATTCTACTTGATCTTGGGACTTCACTTCATCAGATCGAATCCAGCGGTCGCGGTTTCAGTTTCCAAAGAGATGAGCCTCTCGATATGCGGATGAACACGGCGACGAGTACAAAAGCTGAAGATTTGATTAACAGGATGGATGAGAAAGACCTAAAGAGAATTTTTCAGGAATTCGGAGAAGAACGGCGGGCGGGACAAATCGCAAAAAAAATCATAAGGGCAAGAACGCAAAGAAAAATAAAATCCAGCAAGCAACTGGCCCGGATCATATGCGATAGTATCCCCAAATCGGCATCATTTCATCAAAAAATTCATCCGGCTACGCGGGTTTTCATGGCACTTAGAATAGCCGTCAACAGGGAGCTGGAAATGCTCGATTCATTCATGGAAAACGTTGCTGATATTCTTAACCCCGGAGCCAGAATTTGTGTACTATCTTTTCATTCCCTTGAAGATCGAATTGTAAAGCATCGATTAAAAGCCATGGAAAAAGGGTGTGTATGCCCTCCTGATTTCCCAAAATGTATCTGCGATCGAAGTCCGGTCATTCGTTCTCTGACAAGAAAAGTGGTGCGTCCTTCAAAAGACGAAATTGAAAAAAATCCCATGGCAAGAAGTGCCAAACTGAGAGCAGCAGAAAAGATACAATGATCCTTAAGATACTTAAAAACACATGGGATTTTAAAAAAACGGGAATCTGGATCATTTTCATGTCCGTATTCGTTGGTGAGCTTTTTCTTTATACCTGGTGTCGGGTCAACTACATCGGGGTGGGGTATGAGATTTCTAAAGAAACCCAGAAACAGTATGAACTTATTGCATTTCAGAACAACCTGAAGATTGAGCTGGCAAGCTTAAAATCTCCGGAGCGGATCGCAAAAATTGCAAAAAATCAACTCGGCCTGATAGCGCCCACAAAAAATCAGATGATTGTTATCCCATGATATGGATTTTGATATGAAGAAGATAAGAGTACGCGTGAGCATCATCGGGGTTTTCTTTGCCCTCTTTATTGTCATTATTGGGGCTAAGGCAATGTACCTTCAGGTTTTTCGTTGTTCCTGGCTGTCCCAGAAGGCCGCAGATCAATACGAGGTGTCCTTTAAATCTACGGGAAAGCGCGGAACTATTTTCGACAGGAACCTCAGAGAATTGGCAGTCAGTATCGATGTCCATTCAATCGCAGCGCACCCGGTTAAAATAAAAAATCCCCAAAGAACGGCAAGATCGCTTGCAAAAGTCCTTAAAATAAACCGTAAGGAGCTTGAGCGAAAACTAAATTCTAAAAATAAGTTTGTATGGATCAAAAGAAAGGTGACACCCAAAGAGGCCGAAGCCGTCAGGAATCTTAATATTGAAGATTTCGAATTCATACCAGAACATAAACGGTTTTATCCCAGCAAAACAATTGCCGCCCAGCTCATCGGGTTCACCGGTATCGATGATCATGGCCTGGAGGGCATCGAATTCGCTTACGACGATGATCTCAGGGGTGCGGTTTTTCAATACACGGTGTTGAGAGATGCTCACGGCCGCGGTTTTGAAGCCGAAAACATGGCAGACTCGAGCTTCAGAGGCAAAAACGTTGTCCTCACCATTGACAGCACCATCCAGTATATTGCAGAAAAGGCGCTTGCGGAAACCGTGAAGGAATTTTCAGCAAAATCCGGAATGGTCGTTGTTATGATTCCGGAAACCGGGGCCGTACTGGCTATGGCGCATTATCCTTTATTCAATCCCAACGCAATAAATGGGTTTGATCGAAAGCTGTGGAGAAACAGGGCTATCACCGATCCCTTTGAACCGGGTTCGACCATGAAAATTTTCAGTGCGGCGGCGGCAATAGAATCCGGCAGTTCCTCTGCAAACAGTATCTTTTTTTGCGAAAACGGTGCTTACAAAATGGGAAGACATGTTATCCACGACACCCATGAGCATGGATGGCTCTCTTTACAGCAGATTATCAAATATTCGAGTAATATCGGTGCCATCAAATTCAGCTCAATCGTAGGGCCGGAATATCTATACAAAACCCTGCGTAACTTCGGTTTCGGATCAAAGACCCAGATCGACTGCCCCGGCGAAACCACGGGGAGCATGACCCCATATAAACGATGGACGAAGATTGACGCCGGGACCATATCTTTTGGGCAGGGGGTTTCGGTTTCCGCCTTGCAGCTTGCCGCCGCAACATCCGCAATTGCGAATAAAGGGTTACTCATGAAGCCTTATGTGGTTCAGGCCATTACGGATCATAATGGCCGGCTGATCAAAAGCTTCGGCCCAACGAAGGCCGGAAGGGCAATTTCAGAAAAAACAGCCGGGACCCTGGCCAGAATTATGCGGACAGTCGTTACCGAAGGGGGTACCGGTGTCAATGCCGCCCTTGACGGGTATTCCGCCTGCGGTAAAACCGGGACAGCTCAAAAAGTCGATGAAAACGGAATGTATTCTAATGAAAAATATGTGTCGTCCTTTGTGGGGTTTGCACCTGTGGAAAACCCAAAAGTTGCCGTTGTGGTTATTGTTGATGAACCCAAAAAACAGCATTACGGGAGTATTGTTGCTGCACCGTTATTTAAAAAGATCACCCAGAATACACTGGACTATATGAATGTATCCCCAAATAGAAAGTCAGACAAATTGATGGTCTCTATGAGGAACTAAACAGAAGGATGCGGCTTTCACATTTATTAAAAACCATCGGCCCCGTAAAATTTTACGGAAAAAAGACCTCGCCCGGCGGGCCTGTCCCGGATTCCAGGAATGCCGAGCATCATGGTCCGGAAGCCAACGGAGTTTCTTGTTCGCCGAATCCTGATATAAGCTCCATTCATTACAGTGCCCAGGATGTTCGGCCTGGCGGTCTCTTTGTTGCCATACCGGGTCTTGTGGCAGACGGCCATGACTTTATCGATGAAGCGCTGGAAAGAGGCGCATCAGCTATTGTTACCCAGAGGCCCGTCAAAAGCGGGGCCTTTATTGTCGAAGTCGAAAATACCAGAAAAGCCCTTGCAGCCATTTCGGCCCAGTTTTATTCAAATCCGTCGGAAAAACTCGTTTTAATCGGGATCACCGGTACCAACGGGAAAACAACCACTGCATTTTTAATCGAGCACATTTTTTTGGCGGCAGGGATTCATGTGGGCGTCATTGGAACCTTGAATTACAGATATGCCGGCAAGACGTTTAAAAATCCCATAACAACCCCAGAATCTCTGGATCTTCAGAAAATCCTGGCCGAAATGCTTGAAAACGGGATCAGTCATGTCGTCATGGAAGTCTCTTCACATGCACTCGATCTGTATAGAGTCCATCAGTGCAAGTTCAGTCTTGCGATATTTACCAATTTGACCCAGGACCATCTGGATTATCACCGGGATATGGATTCCTACTGGTCATGTAAAAAAAGACTTTTCACAGAAATCCTTGATTTCAAACCTGCAGATGAACGGTCGCTGGCCGTTATAAACCGCAATGATAAAAGAGGAGAAGAACTCTTCCACATGCTCGAATCGCGTTTTGGCCGAGCATCCGTGCTATCCACCGGTTTTGCGGAGAACAATCGCATACGGCCAGAGGGCTTTAACCACGATTTAAGCGGCATTATGGGAAAAATTTCTACCCCTGACGGCGTTTTCGACTTCAGATCGCACCTTGTCGGAAAACATAATATGGAAAACATTCTCTGCGCCACAGGTGCGGGTATTGTTCTTGGTCTTCCATTGAACGTTATCAAAAACGGCATTGAATCGGTAAAGGCCGTGCCCGGACGTCTTGAGTCCATCCCCAATGATCACCAGCGGTTTGTATACGTAGATTATGCCCATACGCCGGATGCCCTTGAAAATGTGCTCTTGTCATTAAAATCATCCGCTCCGGGACGGCTCATCTGCGTATTTGGGTGCGGCGGCAACCGGGACAGGGCAAAACGGCCTCAAATGGGTGAAATCGCAGGAAGACTCTCAGATCTTGTTGTGATCACGTCGGATAATCCAAGAAACGAACCGCCCGTGTCGATTATCGATCAGATTCTTGAAGGCGCACAAAAATCGGTATCCCATACATTTACACCATCGGATCTAACCCAAGATTTTTCGAAAAAGGGAGTTGTGGTCGAGGCTGATCGAAAAAACGCCATCGCCCTTGCCGTCAGGGTGTCAAAACCAAATGATGCGATTTTGATCGCAGGCAAGGGGAATGAGCCCTATCAAATCATCGGAGACCGTACCATTGCGTTTGACGACAGAATAGAGGCGAAAAAAGCCCTTTGTGTCTTGGACACAAAAAATTCGGGTTGCAAAACGAGATCCAATCCGCAGTTGTTGTCCGGCAATCCAAATCCGGTGCCCCGGGACCTGATTCCATGGCGTACTTCTGAAATCCTGGAGGCAACCGGAGGAGACCTTTTTATCGGTGATTTGACGCTCAGTTTCAACGGGGTCTCCATCGATTCTCGCAAGATATCTCCCGACGATCTCTTTATTGCCGTTAAAGGAGACGTTCATGACGGACACAGTTTTATCGCGAGTGTTATTGAAAACGGCGTCAGCGGACTCTTGGTAGAAAAGAACAAGACCAGCATGTTGCCTGAAATAAAATCGTTAAAAAACAGGATTGTTTGTATCACCGTAGATGACACCGTCCGAGCTCTGGGCGATCTGGCGGCATTTAACAGAAGGCGCACACCCGTTTCGGTCATTGCAGTCACAGGGTCAAACGGGAAGACCAGCACCCGTAATATGACATCCGGTGTGGTTTCCCGCCGCTTTTGCACATTATCGACCCAGGGGAATTTAAACAACGAAATCGGGCTTCCCTTAACCCTGCTGAACTTGAAGAGAGCGCATCAATGGGCTGTTGTGGAGCTGGGAATGAACAGACCGGGAGAGATCGAACGGCTTGCCGAAATCTGTCTCCCGGATATCGGGGTGATTACCAATATCGGCCCTGCGCACCTTGAAGGGTTGGGTTCTGTGGATGCGGTCATGAAAGCAAAAGGTGAACTGCTGGGGAAAATCAAACCGGACGGAACGGCTGTTCTCAATGCGGATGATCCGAGGCTCTTGAAACTGGCGGATACCACAACCAGAAACATTTTATTGTTTGGCATGTCCAAAAACGCCGCAATCCGGGCCGAGTCAATACAGGAAAAAATAGAAGGGGTCTCTTTTAAACTGGTACTACCCGAAGAAAAAATTCCCGTTCATCTAAAAACTCCGGCTGTTTTTATGGTTTCAAATGCTCTGGCGGCATCTGCAGCGGGTCATCTTTTGGGGTTGACCGCCGGTGAAATCAAGGCCGGTCTTGAAGCGTTCGATCCGGTTAAAGGACGGATGAACATCCATAAAACCGGTAAAGGGATCCATATCATTGACGATACGTATAATGCCAATCCGGGTTCGATGCAGGCCGCAATACGGACCCTTGTGTCACTGAAGGGAAAAAACAGGGGATTTCTGATTGCCGGCGATATGCTTGAACTCGGAAAGCATTCAGCGGCCATGCATCGAAAGATAGGTTCCACCGCCGCCGGGTCAGATATTGCGGGGCTTTATGTGACCGGAAAATTCTCAGAAGATGTTGCGGCAGGGGCATTGGAAGAACATATGAATCCCGATGATATTTTTAAAGGCACACGGGAAGAGATCCTGGATACGGTCACAAAGCGACTTGATTCCGGCGACTGGGTTTTGGTGAAGGGGTCCAGGGGCATGGCCATGGAAAAGGTTGTCCAAGGGCTGTTGGCATGGGCTGACAATTAAAATTGAAATAAAATTAAATCATATTTGAAGCTCAGGTGAAACCGGCTTTTTAGAAAGATTTAAGCAGGCATTATAAGAGTAAAACTAAAAAATGCTGTATCATTTATTATATCCCCTTCATGGGACGCTGACGGTTTTTAATGTATTCCGGTACATTACTTTCCGAACCATCTATGCCAGCTTGACGGCATTTTTAATCTGTTTCTTTTTAGGTCCATGGGTGATTCGAAAATTGAGCTACCTGCAGATCGGCCAGTATATCAGAGATGACGGTCCGCAAACGCACCTTAAAAAGGCCGGTACACCGACCATGGGCGGAACGCTGATTATTTTTTCGATCACCGTTTCCACATTGTTATGGACCAATTTGACCAATTATTTTGTTTGGATCGCTCTTCTGGTGACGCTTGGCTTCGGCGGGATCGGTTTTATTGACGACTATCTTATGCAGATCAAAAAGCAGAGCAAGGGGCTAACCGTTCGAAACAAATTTCTGCTTCAGGCGATTTTGGCAATTGTCACAGGGTTTCTGGTCTATGTGTCTCCGGATTTTTCCACCCAGATAACCATTCCGTTTTTTAAAAAAGTTTCACCGGATCTCGGGTGGGGATATATCCTGTTTGCGGCATTTGTCATTATCGGCACGTCAAATGCGGTCAATATCACCGACGGGCTTGATGGCCTTGCCATCGGACCTTTGGTTATTGCTTCAGCCGCGTACATGGTTTTTGCCTATGTGGCGGGACATGTCAAGATCGCCGATTACCTGCAGATCAATTATGTGGCAGGTAGCGGAGAACTTGCTGTTTTTTGTGGCGCCATGGCCGGTTCAGGTCTGGGATTTTTGTGGTTCAATTCATATCCCGCTCAAATTTTCATGGGGGACGTAGGGTCTCTATCGCTGGGCGCGGCAATCGGTACTGTGGCGGTCATCACCAAGCAGGAGATACTGCTGGCTCTGGTGGGCGGGCTCTTTGTCATTGAAACATTGTCCGTGATTTTTCAGGTCGGTTTTTTCAAAATGACCAACGGTCGGAGGATTTTTCGAATGGCTCCGCTTCACCACCATTTTGAACTCAAAGGATGGCCGGAACCCAAGGTCATTGTTCGATTCTGGATCATTGCCATTGCACTGGCGCTGATTTCCATGAGTACACTGAAACTAAGATAAAATGAATAAGGTAATAAGTGATGGATAATAGGCTAAAGAATAACAATAATAAAATTAAAAACGGAAACCTATTCTCCACAACCTATAACCTGTAACCCATGACCCATGACCAATTACCGGGTTGATTATATGGATCTTCATCAAAAAAACATTCTTGTCGTCGGTCTCGGTATATCCGGCATGGGCGCAGCGCGGTTCGCCAAAGACAACGGTGGAATCGTAACGGTAACGGATATTGCCGAAGAAGATGCTCTGGTGACCTATTTGCCGGAAGTACGTAAAATGGGTGCTAAAATAGAATTGGGTCGGCATAATATAGAAACGTTTGAAAGTGCCGATCTAATCATTGTGAGTCCGGGGGTTCCCCATACCATTTTGCCGATAGAACGGGCCAAAGAAAAGGGTGTGACAATAATGGGGGAGCTCGAGCTTGCTTCGCGATACATCCGGGAACCCATTGTTGCCGTATCCGGCACCAACGGTAAAACAACGACAACACGGTTATTGGGCCATATGCTCGAAAATTCGGGATTCAAGGTCTTTGTTGGCGGAAATATCGGCAATCCTTTGATCGATTATGTCCAAAGGAGAGAATCGGCCGACATAGTTGTTGCCGAGGTCAGCAGTTTCCAACTCGACACCATCGACACATTCAGACCTCGAGTCAGTGTTCTGCTGAACATCACTTCGGATCATCTCGATCGATATCCGGATTTTATATCTTATGTGAGTTCCAAGGGCCGTATTTTCAAAAACCAGGCGGAAGGCGATACTGCGGTGATAAACGGTTCCGATCCCTTTATTCGTTTAATCAGCAAAACCCTCAGGACCAGAACACTGCCCTTTTATTATCTGGGCGATTCTGATCCCAAAGACCGGGAATATGCACTCATTGGCCAGTTCAATGGGAACGACAGGCCGGTCATCAAGATTTTTACAAAAGAAACCCCCCTAGGATTTCTCGATCTTTCAAAAATAAATCTTTTGGGGCGGCACAACATGGAAAATGTGGCGGCGGCGTCGCTGGCAGCCCTGGCCGCCGGTGGGAATCTGGAAGGGATACAATCCGCATTGAACAGTTTCAAGGGACTATCCCATCGTCTGGAATATGTCAGAACCATCAACGGTGTCCACTTTTACGATGATTCAAAGGGGACAAACATCGATGCGGTGGCCAAAGCGCTTGAAGTATTTGACAGGCCGGTGGTTCTGATTATGGGCGGTCGTGATAAAGGCGGAGATTTCAAACAGCTTCGTGAGCTGGTTGAGCAGCATACAAGGAAACTGATCGTTATGGGCGAAGCAGGGGATGCCATAAAATCGGTTCTTGAAGATTCGTGCCAGGACGGAGCCCAAACCGCATCCACAATGGAAGATGCGGTTCGCTTGGCTTACCTTGCGGCGGTGCCGGGAGATGTTGTGCTTTTGTCTCCCGGTTGCTCAAGCTTTGACATGTTCACCAGCTATGCACATCGGGGGGAAGTGTTCTGCAAAGCGGTTCAACATATTGAAAAGTCGGATCGAAATATAACAAATGTCCAGTGACAAGGAAAAAACTAAAAGCGTTCTGAAACAGCCGATGCAATACGATATTGCGCTTTTATTTCCGGTGTTGTTCCTGGTGGGAATCGGTATCGTAATGGTCTACAGCGCAAGTTCGGCACTGGCCTTGAAAAAATTTGGAACAAGTTATTATTTTTTAAAAAAACAATCCATTTTTGCACTGCTGGGCCTGGTTGTGCTGGTCATTAGCTGCCATGTTCCATACAGAATTTTTCGTTCTTTGACATATCCGTTGCTTATTCTGGCCATAATCTTTCTTGTTGCGATCCTAATTTCCGGATTTGGATATTCGGCAGGCGGTGCAAAACGATGGTTTCGTATCACGATCTTTACGTTTCAACCTTCTGAATTCGCCCGTTTTGCCCTGGTGATCTATCTGGCGTATTCGATGAGTAAAAAAATAAATAAAATCAAGGAATTTAAGGTCGGATTTTTGCCCCACGCCTTGGTTCTATGCATGTTTGCGGTTCTGATCCTATTGCAGCCAGACTTTGGCTCCGTGGTTATTTTTGGGGCAATTACCTGGATCATGCTTTTTGTCGGGGGGGCGCGCATTTTACATTTGTTTGGATCCTTGGTCCTGGTCTTTCCCATCATTTACTATTTAATGTTCAGCGCCGATTATCGGATTGAACGTATCATGTCCTTTATGAACCCGTGGCAATATTCAGCGGATAAAGGTTATCAGGTTGTCCATTCTCTGTTGGCATTTGGTACAGGAGGAATATGGGGAACAGGTATCGGAAAGGGTTATCAGAAACTGTTTTATCTGCCTGAACCCCATACGGATTTTATTTTTGCCGTGCTGGCAGAAGAACTTGGATTCGTTGGGGTATGCATCATGCTGATCCTGTATTGTCTGCTCTTGTACAAGATCTTCCAGATCGCTGTTAATGCCAAGGATCGTTTCGGCTATTATCTGGGAGTTGGCATCGCTTTTATGGTGGGCTTCCCTGTAGTGGTTCACCTGGGTGTTGTACTCGGACTCCTGCCCACCAAGGGTATGACGCTTCCTTTCATGAGTTATGGGGGTTCCTCGCTGCTCATGAACCTCATAGCCCTGGGCATTTTGTTAAATATCCGTTCTCAGGGGGGTACGAGGACTGAAAAATGAGAATTATTTTCGCTGGCGGCGGGACAGGAGGCCATCTATTTCCAGGGTTGGCGGTAGCCAGGGCTTTACGTCAGCGTGATCCAGACGTGGAGATTATTTTCATTGGTACCCACAGAGGGCTTGAACCCCGAGTGCTCAAGGATGAATTTTCGTTCAGGGCTATCGATGCTCTAGGCCTTGCAGGGAAAGGTTGGTGGCAAAAAGTGAAAGGCCTTTGGTTCCTTATCAAGGCGACTAAACAGAGCAAAGAGATTCTCAGAGACCTGAATCCAAAGCTGGTGATTGGACTGGGAGGTTATTCTTCCGGCCCGGTAGGGGTGGCTGCCTATAAGATTGGCATACCAGTAATGCTTCAAGAACAGAACCTGCTTCCAGGCTTTACTAACAGGATGTTGGACGTGTAGCCCGTACAGTCTTTATTTCATTTGAGGGTTCGGAGGTCTATTTTTCAAAGACCAGTACTGTGCTTTCGGGGAA
>ENA-OSEO01001278-OSEO01001278.1-sediment-metagenome-genome-assembly--contig:-NODE-1278-length-48017-cov-12.135482_pt1 | contig 48017 bp, 41 predicted proteins | sample MGYA00237883_ERZ534232 | MGnify/ENA metagenome assembly ERZ534232 | reverse complement strand
CGCGGGGTGGAGCAGTCAGGTAGCTCGTCGGGCTCATAACCCGAAGGTCGCTGGTTCGAATCCGGCCCCCGCTACCAGGAAATTCAAGGGGTTACGGTCATAAGCCGTAGCCCCTTTTTTTGTTTTTCGGGCTCCATGCAAGCGTACTGTACGCGCGCCGACCCAGGTCTGGGGCAGCACACTGACGAGATCCTGCTGGGGGAAGGCTGCAGCAGGGAGGAGATCGATGCGCTCCGGGGGGAGGGGGTCATTCTCTGAAAATCCCGGGCTCGGAAGACTGATGGGAGTTTGAGTAGCCGGGGGGGCGGGAGAAGGATTTATCGTTTAGACCATGCGCTGACAAAGAGGATCACCCCGAAGATCTCCAGACGGCCCATCAGCATGGTGAAGCTGAGGACCCATTTGCCCGGTTGGGGTATGCCGGCAAAATTCCCTAAAGAGCTGACCGTCCCAAAACCGGGTCCTACATTACCCATAGCTGCGGCTGATCCGGAGAAGGCCGAGAGCACGTCCACACCCATGGCCGAAAGGAGCAGGGTGGACAGGAAAACGATCGCCAGGTAAAGACCGATATAGAGGAGGACTGTTTCCAGGACGTCATCTTCTATGGTGGTTCCGCCTATTTTTGTTGTGATGACTGCATGGGGATGACGTGTTAATTTTACGCGCTTGAGGATTCCTTTCCAGAAGATGAGCATGCGGTCGGTCTTGATTCCTCCGGAAGTGGAGCCTGCACAGGCACACTGCAGGGTGAAAAAGATCATGATCAATTGGGCGAAGCCCGGCCAGTTGGCGGAGTCCGCAGTGGCAAAGCCGGTGGAGGTCCCAAGAGAAATCAATTGAAAGGCCCCATGGCGGAGCGATTCCCCCCAGCCCGGGAAAACGGTGCCGTGCACCACCGATGTGACGAGGGCGACCCCGATGACCATGGCTGATATGTAGTACCGCGCGACAGGCGACCTCCAGAGTTCACGGGGCTGCCCCTTGAAGGCGGCGAAGAGAAGCCCGAAGTGAAGCCCGGATAGGAGCATGAAGAACAGGATCACCGTCTCCGCCGCTGGATTTTGAAAAGCGGCGACGCTGAGATTCTTGGTTGAAAAACCGCCTGTCGCAATGGTTGCAAACGCGTGGGTCACGGCGTCGAAAAGGCTCAGACCACAAAAACAGAGCGCGACGGTTTCGGCGAGTGTGAGACTGACATAGGTCATGACGATGATCTGCAGCGTCTTTTTCGTCCTATGGCGGAAGGACTCGGCTGCCAGGCTGGACATCTCGCTGCGGTAGAGGACCATGCCTGCCCGGCCTATGGAAGGGATGACCGAAAGCGTGAACACGATGATGCCTATGCCGCCGATCCAATGGGTGGTGGCGCGCCAGAAGAGCAGGCCGCCGGGCAGAGATTCGATATCTTCAAGGATGGTGGAACCTGTCGTCGTAAATCCGGAGACGCTCTCGAACCAGGCATCGGTCAAGGTGAAAGGCCCGCCCCAGAGCACGTAAGGCAGAATGCCTATCAGGCATGATACCAGCCAGTTGGCAACAACGATGGTGAATCCTTCGTTGTTGCTGATATCGGTTGCCGGGGGAACGAATAAGATGGGGAATATTCCAAGAAGGCCCGCGATGAGCGAACTGTAAAGGAGCGGCAGAAGCGCGGTATCGTTGTAATAAAGGGAAACGGCGCTCGAAAGCAGAAGAAACCCACTGTTGAAGAGCAGGATGATTCCAGAATAGCGGAATAGGATGTGCGGGCGCATCAGGAGTCCGATTTTTGCTGATACCGGTTCACCAGATTACGCAGGGCCGATGCCAGCCGCTGAAGTTCGTCATTGGTTTCGATGTTCACGTCGAAAGGTGCGCGGGTTTCCATGGATTTCTGGACAGCGGCGGTTATGCGGATGATGGGGCCGACCATATAGTAGTGAACGAAATAATTGAAAACCAGGGTGAAAACCAGTGCAGACAGGATGGCCACGATGCCGGGCATCACCGCCCGGTGGGCACGGGCTTCGAGCTGAGACGCTGCGGCGTACATCGCCTCGTCATTCAAGGAGCGGAGCTCGGAGATGTCGGATTTGAGGTGCAAAAATGCGGGGTGCACCTTCTCGAAATACCATGCCGGGCCGAGGGAAGATTCCGTCTCCGCCGTCTTAGGATACAACGAGCGATAGGTCCGGTAGTCCTCTTCGATCTTTGCAACGAGTTCGTCTTCCCCCGGCAAGGTGATATTGTTTTTCGCAATGTGATACCCCTCCTGAAACGTGACATCGGCGGCCGTCATGATCTGGAGGGCGTCGGTTTCATTCCCGGAAAGAAGAAGGAGCATCGCACTGTCTTCTCTTTCGAGCGCCTCGGTCATAGTGCCCGCAGCATGGATGCTCTTGTAATTTTCCTCCAGAATCCGGCTGACCGAGCCTCCCATGGTACGGATCTCGTAAATGGACCATCCCCCGGCAAGAGCCAGCATGATCACCAGGATCAGGAATCCCGACAGGATTTTGATGCGAATTCCCATAAACCGCCCTCTCAATGGATGAAAACCGGGTTGTACCGGGAAATCATCTCCGAATGGACACGAGCCAACCTCCGGGTTGTTCCCGCTGTAGCAAGAGAACAATGCCGATGATTCACTTGTCAAGGATTTTGACTGATTCTCGTTTCGCTGTTCTTGCCACCGCCGATTTCATGTCCCTGTAAAGTTTGAGCAGACTGACGATCACTACGATGAATTCCAGGCGGCCGAGGAACATACCGAAGATCTCCGCCCAAAGGGCTGCATCCGCCATCCGGGGCGAGGTGATGCCTACCGACAGCCCGACGGTCCCGACGGCCGATGCGAATTCGAAAAGCGAATCGCTCAGGGTGTATCCACAGGCACAGAGCAGCAGGACGCCCAACAGCCATGTAGAGAGGTACAGGAAGATGAAGACCGCTGCCTGCCGGACCATGCCGTCATCCACAAAGACCCGTTCATCGCCCTCCCAGACAGGGCGCTCCAGGACCGCCGTTCGGGGCAAGAGGTGTCTTTGCAGCTCCCAAAGGAGCAACTTCAGAAAGAGATAGACCCGGAACTGCTTGATTCCTCCAGCCGTAGAGCAGGTGCCTCCGCCGATCAGCATCAATAGGATCAGCAGAAGCATCCCGAATCCATTCCAGTTCCCGTAGCCGACCGTTGAAAACCCTGTGGTGGTCATGGCGCTGAAGGTCTGGAAAACTGCGACTCGGATCGATTCATCGAGGTTGGGATAGATCGCCCGGCAGGTAAACATGAAGAGGGCCGCCGCTGAGGACGGTAAGAGAAGAGCCAGGAGATGAATCTCTCCGCTTCTGCCCACCATTCGGAATTTCCCGCGCCATAACAACCAGGCGCTCACAAAACTCAGGTTCCCGAGAAGCATCAGCGGCAGGCTGACCCACTCGACGGCGGCTGAGTTCCAGTGTCCTATGCTTGCGGCGCGTGTGGAGAACCCCCCTGTGGATACGGCTGCAAAGGCGTGGTTGACGGCATCGAAGGGCGACATGCCGGCCAGCCAGTAAGCCAATATCCCCGATGCGGCATAGGAGCTGTAAATGATCATGACCAGGCGTGCGGACTGCCGGATCTGGGGAGCCAGTTGCTCCCCGCGACCCTCAGCGCTCGAGATCCCTACTCCCGTGGGTCCGACGATGGCGGACATCATGATAACGGCCAGACCCGCGCCGCCGGCGAACTGTGTCAGGCTGCGCCAAAAAAGGATCAATGGACCTGCCTGAACCACATCGACGACCGAAAGACCGGTGGTCGTCCATCCGCTGACAGACTCGAAAAGGGCGCGTGAAAACGGCAGCTTCAGGATGGAGACAAACGGCCATGCCGAAAAGAGCATGACCACGATCCAGCCGATGAGAACGATGACGCCGCCCTCCTCGACTGAAAGGTCGGAAAGGGAGGAAACACGGCAGATCCGCGCCAGAAAAACGCCCAGGAGCGCAAGGCATCCGGCGGGAAAAAGAAACGCCGGTGCGTGCCCGGTCTCTTCAGGGCAGGCCGGCAGCATCGACAAAGGAAGCAGCATTACACCGGCAGCGATAAGGAGCGTAAGACCGACGGCGGAGAAGATCGCGGCATACCGTTGCCTGAGATAGGCTCTTTCCCGCACCGCGCTGTTCCTCTATTCCGGTTTGCCTGTCAGCGCCTTCATGACAGGGCGATGGTTTTCCTGCATGGTGATGACCACCAGACGGTCGCCTGCCTGCAGATCGTTTTCTCCACGCGGGATCGTCGGACGGTTGTGGCGGATGAGGACGGCGATCAGGGCGTTTTCAGGCAGTTCGATCTCTTTCAGATATTTCCCGGCGACGGGAGCGTCCTCTCCGAGGATGATTTCCGTCACATTCACCCGTCCCTCTCCCACCGGAATCAGGTTAAGGATGTGCTCGAGCGAGGCCCACTGCTCGATCAGGCTGCTGAAGATGTTGGTGGTCGAGAATGCCGAGACGCCCAATCTTCGAAACGCTTCGGCATTGTCGGGGTCGTTGGCGAGAGCTACAGCCTTGGGCACGTCGAACTGCAAGGAGGCCAACTGGCAGATAACGAGGTTGTCCTGATCGTTTGGCGTGACCGCCAGTACGGCATCGGCGTCCATCGCGCCGGCTTCCTCCAGGATCTTCATGGTGCTGCCATCGCCGCAGACCACGGTGGCGGCTGCGAGGTCACGGGCCAATTGGATGCACTCCGACGGATCACGGTTGATGATAACGACCTCGTATCCCTTCGCCAACAAGCTCCGGCAAAGAAAATAAAGGGTATTGCCGCCCCCGACGATGAGCACCTTCATGAACGCGCCCCCTTTGGCTTTTCCGGCCCATTGGCAATGGTCTGCAGGAAAACATGGGCGGACAGGGTGGTGGTGCAGATGGCATCGATCCCCAATTGCGTGAAGATCTCTTCCCTTTTCGGATCGAGCACCCTGGCGAGCACCTGTGGAACATCGAAGATCTTTCGAGCCACCTGCGCCGTCATGACGTTGACGTTATCGTTGTCCGTCGTGGAGATGAAAATGTCCGCTTTTTCCACACCGGCCTTTCTCAGAACCTGCATGTGGGTGCCGTCTCCGAGGATGCGGAAACCGCTGAAATCGGCGGACAGACTGTCGAATGCCGTCTCGTCCCGGTCGATCACCACCACTGAATCCCCGCTGCGGCTGAGTTGAATCGCCAGATAGGCCCCGAGGCGCCCGCATCCCAGAATGACGATGGTGCGGCTGTTTTTCATAGCGTCATGTACCCATTTAGGGAGATGCTTCCATGGACCTTCGTATCGACTCCATCCATTTTACAATGTCAGCTCGCATCTTGAAATGGGATTCTTGCAGATAAGAGGTGCGCCTTCCCGATAGGCCCCAGAAAGTCGTTCAGCGTTCTCCTCCGCGTCTGGGAGAGAGATTTATTTTTCGACAGCAAAAAATGATTCTATCTTTTTTAGGCAGTTGATTTTCTTCTTGACACAAATTTTCTTTTGTATACAATCGACAATCGATTATATTTGATCGACAGAAAGGCTTGATCGAGGCATATGGAAATCAAAGGTCTCAGGGACGCCGTAACCGAAAATCTCAGGGTCAAGATCATTACAGGGAGCCTCAAGCCCGGCCAGCGATTGAACGAGGCCGAGTTGTGCGAGATGTTGAACGTGAGCCGCTCGCCTCTCAGGGAGGCCCTCTTGATTCTGGAAAGGGAAGACCTGGTTGTCAGCATCCCCAGAAAGGGGACCTATGTGAGTCGGATGTCGGAAGAAAACGTGCGTATGATCTACCAGGTCATGGACATGGTAGAGATGTATGCCATCGAATACCTTGAGAAACGGGGCATCACGGAGGTCCCGGAATTGAAGTCGGTTGTTGATCAGTGCACCTTCCACATTTCGCCCGAGGACACCTGGCAGGATCTGTTGATGTATCGCAAGATGCTGGCCAGTTTCCATTCCAAGCTGGTCGAGACGCTTGAAAATCCCGCTATTATCGCCTTTTACAGGCGGACTTCCTCGAATCTTGCGAGGTATCAGTACCTTCAACTTTCCGAAAGGGGGAGCGGGAAGGGAATGATCAAGGATCATAACCAGATCATTGAACATATCGAAAAAGGGGCTTATCAGGCGGCCAGGGAGCTCCTCAAAGCGCACATCTCAAAATCATTTCAATACAAGATCGAGGCTTTGAAGGCACGCGAGAGCAAACAGCCCTCGGGCTCGATATAAGATATCGTAATAAAAGAAAAAGTCTTTGGAAAACTTCTTTTGGAACGGCGTTAAGTTCTCCAAGAAGGATCATCGGGTTTTTCCTCCTGAAGTCGATTTGCTACGCGCTGCTCCTCGATCCGTGAGTTGGGCGGTGAGAGGGGCGCGGGACTGGCTGTGGTGTCGGCCCATCGGCTTCAGTATGAAGATTCGATGGCCAAGCGCTCGCCCATGGATTGCCCAGAGCGCGGGCACTACGGATGAAAGGGCAGGGAGCCTCTTTCCATGCTTTTTCGGGGAGTCTGCCACAGGGTTGATGCATCTTTGCAGGACAGGAGATGGTGCGGCAAATGAGCTGGATGGACGCCATAGAGGAGCTTGAAGCGAGGAAACGGTTGGCTTGCCGGATGGGTGGCGAGGACAATGTCAGGCGGCAGCACGAACTCGGGAAGCTGACGGCCCGGGAGCGGATCGATCGCCTTTTGGATTCCGGATCCTTTCGCGAAAGGGGGGTGCTTTCCGGGGATGCCCGCTACGAAGAGAACCGCCTGTGCGATTTGACGCCTTGCCCGCTGCTCATAGGCACCGGCGACATCGGGGGCAGGCGGGTGACTCTCCTTGCGGATGATTTCACTGTCAAAGGAGCGTCTGTTGGGGATCTCTATAAGGCTAAACTTGCCTACGTCCTGAAAATGGCGCGGGAACTGAAGATTCCCGCTGTCAGATTGCTGGATGGAGCGGGCGGGAGCATCAAAGAAATCCTGAGGATCGGATACGTCAAATTTCCCACCCTCCCTGAGTTTGCCATGAAGGACCTGGTGAACATCATGTCGCTCGTTCCCGTCGTCTCCGTGGCCTTGGGACCAACGGCCGGGTCGGGTGGGCTCCTGATGGTTTCCTCGCATTTTTCCGTGATGGCGGAAGAGATCTCCCAGGTCTTCGTGGGCGGACCGGCCCTTGCGCGGCAGGCATTCGGCCAGGAGGTGACCAAGGAGGAACTCGGAGGCCATAAGGTCCACACACGCCTCAGCGGGGTGGTGGACAATGTCGTTCGGACCGAGGATGAGGCCTTCGATCAGGTCCGCAGATTTCTCGAGTATCTTCCCTCAAATGTCTGGGAGATGCCGGAGCGAAGGTCCGATGAAATGGACGACGCAGGCCGGTGTGAGGAGGAACTCCTCTCCGTCATTCCCAGGGATCCGAAGAAGACCTACGATATGCGTCGTATCCTCGAACTCGTTTTTGATCGGGAATCCGTGTTCGAGATCGGCAGCCAGGGTGGAAGAGCGCAGATTACGGCGCTCGCCAGGCTCGATGGATACCCGGTCGGGGTTTTGGCCAACGACCCCCGCTTTTGGGCCGGATCTTTCGGGTGGGATGTGGCGGAAAAGTTTCAGCGGTTCGTCGATATGTGCGACACCTTTCACATTCCGGTGGTCAATTTCGTGGATCAGCCGGGATTTCGTGTAGGGATGGAGGCCGAGAGGCACGGGACGATCCGGAAGGGTGTCCGGGCGGTGTTTTCGGTTTACCAGGCAACCGTTCCATATGCCGCCGTCTATGTGCGCAAGGCCTACGGCGTGGCCGGGGGAAGCCAGGCGGATTACAGCGGGCTGAACTGGCGTTACTTCTGGCCGTCGGCGAAGTGGGGCAACATCGTGGTGGAAGGAGGGGTTTACGCGGCGCACCGGGCCCAGATCGAGGCTGCGGAGGACCCGGAGGCCTTGCTGGAAGAGCTCCAGGACACCTACCGGAGCTACTCCTCTCCCTTTCGGTCCGCGGAGGCCTTCGACGTCGAGGATGTCATCGACCCGAGGGAAACCCGCCCGCTGCTCTGTGATTGGGTCCAAATGGGGTATCGGGTGGAGCGCGCACGACTGGGTCCCAAGTCGCGTGGGATGCGATGCTGAGGCACGGAGGGTAACGGTATGTTGGAAGTGGATAATGTCGAAATCACCTATAACGACGTCATCCTGGCGGTCAAAGGGGTCTCCCTGAAGGTGCCCGACGGACAGATCGTCACCCTTCTAGGGGCCAATGGGGCAGGGAAAAGCACCGTCCTCAAATCGATATCGGGTGTCTTGAAGTCGCAGGACGGCGAGATCGAAAGCGGCGAGGTCACCTATGACGGAAGGCGCCTCAACGACATCAGCCCGGAGAAAATCGTCCGGCTTGGCATCTGCCAGGTCCCCGAAGGGCGGCGCGTGTTCAGCGATCTCACATGTCTCGAGAATCTGAAGGCCGGGGCATTCACCCGGAAGGATCGCAAAGGGGTGAGACGGGACATCGAAAAGTCCTTGGGGTATTTTCCCCGGCTCCAGAAGACGTTTCATACGAAAGCGGGTTATCTGAGCGGAGGCGAACAACAGATGCTTGCGATCAGCCGCGCCCTGATGGGCAGCCCCAAGTGCCTGCTTCTGGACGAGCCTTCCCTAGGGCTGGCACCGCTTTTGGTGAAAGAAATCTTTTCGATCATCGGCCGCATCAACCTTCAGGATGCGCTCTCCATTCTCCTGGTCGAACAGAATGCCAATATGGCTCTTCAGGTGGCAGCGCACGGCTACATTATGGAGAACGGCAGAATCGTCATGGACGACCCCTGCGAAAGGCTCCGAAAGAATGAGGACGTCATGGAGTTCTATCTGGGGATAACGGCGGAAGGAGGGGAGAAAAGCTTTGCGGACGTCAAGCACTACAAGAGAAGAAAGCGATGGCTTTCTTGAACGTTCTGGTGCGGCCGCCCAGCTGCGTGTCGAAAGCCTGAGCCTTTCCTTTGGAGGACTTCGCGCGCTGCACGGGGTGAGCTTCGAGGTCGCTCGCGGCGAAATTTTCTCCATCATCGGCCCGAACGGGGCCGGAAAGACTTCCATTTTCAACTGCTTGAGCGGGCATTACACCCCCCAGGAAGGGAGTATCACGTTCGAAGGAACGAATCTGCTCCCCCTGCCGTCCCACAAACGGGCCACGCTCGGGTTAGCTAGAACCTTTCAAAATATCGAACTCTTCAGAAATATGACCGTTCTCGACAACATTCTGTTGGGCAGGCATCTCTTTATGAAAGGCGGCGTTTTTTCTGGCGGGGTCTTTTGGGGGAAAGTTCAGAGGGAAGAAGTAGCCAACCGTCTGCGGGCGGAGGAGATCATCGATTTCCTGGAGATCGAATCCATCCGGAAGAAGTTGGTAGGCGAGTTGGCCTATGGTCTACAGAAACGGGTCGAGCTGGGCCGGGCTCTCGCCATGGAGCCCAAACTGCTGCTTCTTGACGAGCCTACGGCGGGTATGAATCTAGAGGAAACCGAGGACATCGTCCGGTTTGTGCTGGACGTCAACGAGGAATTCGGGACCACCATCGTTCTGATCGAGCACGACCTCCGCGTCATTATGGACATATCGAAGAGGATTATCTGCATCGATTTCGGTGTGAAGATCGCCGATGGGCCTCCCACAGAAATTCAGAGGCATCCCAAAGTGATCGAGGCATATCTTGGAGAGGAGTCATAAGCAGAGAGCGGCAACAGGGAGCACGACTATGGATCGACAGACCATCCCCAAGCTCTTGAGGTCTTCGGCGAGCAGATTCGGGGAGCGGGTGGCGCTGAGGGAAAAGGATCTGGGTATCTGGCAGAACATTACCTGGGAGCGATACTACCAAAAGACGAAATGGTGCGGCCTCGGGTTGCTTTCCATGGGCCTCGGGCGCGAGGACAAGGTGAGTATTCTCTCCGAAAACAAGCCGGAGTGGCTTTACGCGGACATCGGGACCCAGGGTGTGGGCGGCATTGTGGTGGGGATCTATCCGACCAACGTGGCGACACAGGTGGAATACATCCTGAACCACAGTCAGTCCAGGTTTGTGGTGGTGGGTGACCAGGAACAGGCGGACAAGGTCCTCGAAGTGAAGGATCGCCTGCCGGATCTGCGTAGGGTCATCGTGATCGATATGAAAGGTCTGCGGAAATACGCGAGTCCGCTCATCATGAGTTTCGAGGATGTCTTGGCCTTTGGGAGGGAAAGGGATCGCGAAGACCCGGGGCTCTTCGACCGGTTGGTCGAGCGGACGAACCCGGAGGATACGGCCCTCATGGTTTACACCTCCGGCACGACTGGAAAGCCGAAAGGCACCATGATTTCACACCATAACGCCATCGCAAGCGCCCGCAACTTTCTTTCATCCACGCCTTTGAGGCCGGAAGACGTCATCGTATCCTATTTGCCCCTGTGTCACATTGCGGAGAGGAGTTTTTCCGTTCTCTATCCCTTAATGACCGGCGGAATCACGGTCAACTTCGCCGAGAGCCTCAACACCGTCCAGGAAAACATTCGGGAGATCGCTCCTACCGTTTTCTTTGCCGTTCCCAGAATATGGGAGAAGATGCACTCGGGACACGTTATGCGGATGCGCGACGCAACCCGTCTGAAGCGGCTGGTGGACGGCTGGTGTCTGAGAAAAGAAAAGCAGTTTTACGAAAGCGCGCGCCGGGGTGTCGCCTCCGGGCCATACCGGAGTCTCCTCAAAATCTTGACGAATGTCCTCCATGCTTATCCCCTCCAGAGGCATTTCGGGCTCAACCGGGCAAGGCAGGTCTACACCGGAGGAGCCCCCACACCCCCTGAGGTGATCACGTTCTTCCACGCCATTGGGATCAGGATCCGGAACCTCTACGGCTCGACGGAGTGCACCGGGATCTGCAGCGTACATCAGGGAGAGGATATCCGCGTGGAAACTGTCGGGCCGCTGTCTCCCGGAGTGGAACTGCGGATTGCAGAGGATGGGGAACTCCTTTTCAAGACCGACGGCGTATTTCAAGGGTACTACCGCGATCCGGAAGCGACGGCCAAGGCAGTGGTCGATGGCTGGTACCTGTCCGGGGATGTGGGCACACTGACAGGGGACGGACATCTGGTGATCACGGACAGAAAGAAAGACATTATCATCACGTCCGGGGGGAAAAACATCTCCCCTCAGGAGATCGAAAATGAGTTCAAGGCGAGCCCTTACATCAAAGACGCCGTGGTCATAGGGGACGGCCGGAATTACCTGACCGCCTTGATCATCATCGAATACGACAACGTGGGCAAATGGGCCGAAGACCAGCGGATTTCCTACACGACTTTTAAAGACTTGTCGCAGAAACGGGAGGTTTATGAACTGGTGTCCAAGGTGACCGAAGAGGTGAACCGGAAGTTTGCCCGGGTGGAGACGATCAAAAAAATTCGGGTCCTCGACAAGGAACTGGACCAGGATGACGATGAACTCACTGCTACGCAGAAGGTCCGGCGCAATATCATCGAGAAGAAATACAAAGATGTGATCGAGAGCATGTACCAACGAGGGTAGGGAGGAGACAATGGCCGGCGAGTTTTTGACCAACCTGCTTCAACTGGGCCTCAGCGGTTTTGCGGTGGGGAGTATCTATTCCCTGGTCGCCCTGGGGTTCGTAATCATTTACAAGGCCACGGATGTCTTCAATTTTGCGCAGGGCGAACTTATGACCCTCGGCGCCTTCATCTGCTATTTTTTTGTTGTTCAGATCCATATCCCCATATTCTGGGCCTTTTTGCTGACTTTTGTAGCCACGGCGCTGATCGGATTTTTGACCGAGGAACTGTTTTTCAGGCCGATGGTGGGGGAGCCGATCTTTTCGGTGATCATGGTTACGGTCGGGCTGAGTGTCTTCCTCAAGGGTTTGATCGGTCTGTGTTGGGGATACATGTTCAAGAAGCTGCCGTCCGTTGTGCCAGAGGCCCCGGTTTCGTTTGCGGGATTGATCATCTCCCCCGCGCACCTGGCCACCATCGTCCTTGCGGGCATCCTGATCCTCGGATTCGCGTGCTTCTTCAAGTTTTCCAATTTGGGGATCGGCATGCGGGCGGTGGCGAACGATCAGGATGCGTCTCTTCTCATGGGGATCAGCGTACGGAAGATTTTCGGTCTTTCCTGGGCGGTTTCGTCCGTCGTGGCTGCGATCGGTGGCATCATGCTGAGCAGCATAACCTATCTTCACCCGTCGTCCAGTTTTGTAGGCATCAAGGTTTTCCCCGCCGTCGTGCTGGGGGGATTGGACAGCATCCCCGGTGCGATCGTCGGGGGCCTGATCGTGGGCGTGGTGGAAAACCTTGCCGGCGGGTATCTCGGAGGGGACGTCAAGGAGATCACGTCTTTCGTCATTCTGATTGCGATCCTGATGATCAAACCCTACGGACTTTTCGGGAAGGAAGAGATCGAGCGTGTTTAGAGAAAGGGGAGCGGAGGCATGATAAGCGGGGACTTCAAGACCTCTTACCGGGATGATATCGCAATTTTTCAGACCGGTTTCGTCAAGACCTGTGTCGTTCTGTTCGTTATAGCTCTGGTGGGTCTGGTGCTGGTCTCGGATGTCTATATCGTCTACATTGTCAATCTTTGCGCGATTGCAACCATCGGGGCGCTCGGACTCAATATTTTGACCGGATTCACCGGCCAGATCTCGGTGGGGCACGCCGGATTTCTGGCGATCGGGGCTTATGCCAGCGCCAAGCTGATCGAGGCCGGCTTGCCCTTTCTTCTGGCATTGCCGGCGGCCGGATTGATTGCGACGCTCTGCGGCCTCCTGGTGGGGATTCCATCATTGAAGCTGAAAGGGCTTTATCTGGCCATTACCACTTTTGCCTTTGGTTTCATCGTGGAGTATGTGGCCAACATCTGGGTCAGTCTGACCAACGGCACCAATGGGATGACCGTCTTGCCCGCATCTATCGGCGGGGTTCCTTTCGAGACAGACAGGCAGTTTTTCTTCCTGGTTTTTCCAATCGCGGCCTTGGCGGTTCTTTATGCACGGAATCTGGCGCGATCGCGTCCGGGCAGAGCATGGATCGCGATCCGGGACCGCGATATCGCGGCGGAATCCATGGGCATCGGGCTTTGCTGGTACAAGCTTTCAGCGTTTGCCGTCAGCTCTTTCTATGGAGGAATTGCCGGTGCGCTCTATGCCCATTACATGCAATTCATCGGTCCGAACCATTTCGAACTTAACCTCTCGGTCCAGTATCTGGCCATGATTATTATCGGGGGGCTTGGCTCGATCCTGGGGTCTGTCTTCGGGGCCGTCTTCATGACCATTCTTCCGGAAGTCCTGAAATATCTGCCGGACCTGCTTCGGGAGAATCATCCCGTTCTGGTGGAGCGATTTGCCGACATCAATCTGATGCTCTACGGGCTGATCATCATGCTCTTCGTGATTGTCGAACCGAAGGGCCTTTACGGGATTTGGAGGAACATCAAGAGCTACTGGCAGATGTGGCCCTACACTCATTAGCGGAGCGGAGGGGGAGGGCTGTGATTGGCCTTCTTTTCTCCGCGCTGAGCGGGTGAGGGTCCGGTGGCGATACCGGGCGGAGAGCGGACGTTTTAAGCGCCTTGTTTTGATCGCACGACAAGGTCTGTCTCAGACGGCCTGGTGATTCGGCGGAAAGGGTAAGCTGGAGCGGAGTGGTGAGGACTTTATCAGATTCAGGAGGGCTTTTGTCATGAAAAAGGGGTGGATCGTTGCAGGGCTGATTGTAGCGCTCATAGCCGTGGTGTGGGAGTGCAAGACAAGCGCAGGAGAAATCGGGGTGACAGAGAACGAGATCGTCATCGGCAGTGTCTCCCCGTTGACGGGGAAAATTGCCATGGTCGGCGTGGCGATTGCAAACGGCGCCAAGGACTACTTTGATCTCATCAACGAACAGGGAGGGATCCATGGGAGGAAAATCAGGTTCATCGCCGAGGACTGTAAATACGAGCCGCCGACAGCCATCGCAGGCCTAAAGAAACTGATCACGAGGGACAAGATCTTTGCCTGCAGCTCGACCTCGGGGGTACCGATTACAGCTGCCCTTGCGCCGAGCATCAAGCGCGAAAAACTTCCGTCTTTCTGTACCATTGCGTCATCCAGCATCTTCTCGCCCGAGACGCCGCAATATATCTTTTCCTTCGGACCCTATTACTCTGAGAATATGATCTTCAATGTTGAACATGTTCTCTTCACGTTGAAGGCGGAAAACCCGAGGGTCGCCCTTTTCTATCAGGATGACGAGTTTGGGATGGAAGGAAAGAAGGGGTTCGATGCCGCGGTGCAAAAATATGGTTTGAACGTGGTGGCCGAGGAAAAATACAGTCGCGGCGCGATCGATATCAGTTCGCAGGTCTTCAACCTGAAGGCCGCGAAGCCTGATTACCTGTTCGTGACCACGATCCCTTCGCACAGCATCATGCTTCTGAAGGAGGCCGCCAAGGTGGGGCTCGACGTCCCTGTTTTTGCAACGGCCAATACGCGTTATGAGCAGGTCATCAAGGTCGCCGGTGATGCGGCGAAGAATTTCTATGCATCGGAATATACAGCGCTGCCCTATGAGAAGGATATCCCCGGCATGGCCAGCCTGATGGACCTGTGGTTCAAGAACAACCCGGCCGATACGGTGCCTGAGCGCTATTACATTATTTCCCATGTGAATGCCATGATCATGGTCGAGGCGATGAAACGGTGCGGGGCGGAGCTTACAAGGGAAAAATTCATCAGCACACTGGAATCCATGCGGGATTTCGACACGCGCGGGATAACGGGTACCATAACCTATTCGGCGACTGATCATTGCCCGCTCTCGACGATGCGGATCGTCAAAGCCAACCCTGCTACGCTTCATTACGAGCCTGTGAGCGAATGGGGCCTTCCGAAATTGTCCGTCAGATAGGTTTTCATCCGGAGCTGGCTTTTTAGCCGATTTCCTGATAACCACGAACGTTTGCCTGGGCAGCGGCTTGGGTGTCGCTGCACAGGCGAACGGATTGAATTCTTAGTTGCTGGCTAAACCGGGATTCGCCGTGGAGCGGGATCTCCGTTCCTTCCCTCCTCTCGAGTGCGCTACTCGCCCAGAAGGGCTTGCCAGTCCATCGCCGCCCCGGTCTTGTTGATCAGCAGGCCGAGGTCCTGCAGGCGGATGATCATGGCCTGTTTGGAGACATTGGAAAAACCTCCGGCCTCACACATTGCGGCGGCGATAACGGGCCACTGCTCCAGATAGGGTTCTCCCGGGTCATCTGCTGCCCCCTCAGATCCGAGCCTGTTTTTTATGACGATGGGAACAGGGCCGCAAAGCCTTTCAAACGCCTGTCTAACCGCCTTTTCGGGCATGAGCAGGCATGATGCGAAGTAGTCGGCCTGCCATTCAATAGGCTCCCTGGCGTCCTTGATCCGGCACACAATGGCTTCACCTCTCCGGGCATGCCGTTCCTGGACTTCTGCATACGGCAGATGCAGAACCCAGTGGCCTGCCTCGTGCGCACAGGTAAAGACGAGCCTTCCCTCCGAGCCGTTTTCGAAAAGCCTCTCGTTGATGCAGACAAGCCTCGCTTTCGCGTAGGTGGCCCCGAGCACCCCCCTGCCAAGGGTTTTTTCGAGATCCATGTAACAGAGATTGAGACCGAGTGAACGTTCGATGATCTCGTCCACCGGGATGGGCGGCTCGATTCTGTATCCGGCTTTCTTCTCGAAATCCTCCGCGAGCTGCATGGCCTTGCGCGCGATCGATTTTTTTGACAACCAGGGAACCTGCATAGCTGTTTCCTCCGGGATGGTCGGAAATTTTCTGCCGGGACAGAGAAAAACGCAAGATAAAAGGGCGAAATCTCGATCTGCCGGACCTCGAATGAACGGTTGTTTCCGCAGCCTGCCGTTTTCATCATAAGGAAGGGGTTTGACAGATACGGTCACACAAGAAATTTTTTTGTGCTTCCGGCTACGGGGTTTCTCATGCTTTGCATCTGGGCGTTTTTTGCCGTTCCCTCGACTTTTTGGAGTGATCGCGTTATGATTCATTTTATTGAACCGCTTTCTTTTGTCCTCCGTGATGCGTGGATTGCCAATAACTGATCCATATTCGGCCCGTTTTCCGTCCTCGAACCGCTTTGCCCGGGCGATAAGCCCGGATTTGAAAGGAGGGTTGGAAGCATGCAGCCGTCGACAGAAACAAAAGCGCCCCGCAGTCCTCTGATGCGGGTGCTGCGGAACCGCTGGCTCATCGCAGGTGTGGCCGCGGTGGTGGTTTACACGCTTGTCGGGTTTTTCCTCGTTCCTTTTCTCTCACGCTACTATCTCAAACGATTCGCCGCCGAAAAGCTGAACCGTGAACTCACGATTCACAAGGTGAGGTTCAACCCCTATACCTATCGTTTTGAGGTGAAAGGCCTCGAATTGAAAGATGCCGACGGATCGGCTATGGCTGCCTTTGATGGTTTTCTGTTGGATTTCGAGCTGTCGAGCCTATTCAACCGGGCCTGGACCTTTGCGGAAATCCGCTTCGACAAATTGATGGTGGACGGCGTGATCGGACCGGATGGCAGACTCAATCTTGCAAAATTGGCGGATCCGTTCGCACAAGACGAAACCGCGCCCGAATCGGAGCCGGAGCCCGAACCAGGCGGGCTCCCGAGGCTGATATTGGAGAGGGTCTCGCTGGTCGATGCGTCGGTGCGTTTTGCCGATCGGAGGGGAGAGGAACCTGCCGACATTCGAATCTCGCCCTTGAATATCGAATTGACGGACATCGAGACGCTGCCCGAGCACAAAGGCCCCTATACGATCAGGGCGCAGACGCCGGGAGGGGCATCCCTCAACTGGGAGGGGGAGGTGTCCTTTGATCCGGTAGCATCGAGCGGGTCCCTTTCCTTGGAAAATTTGGCTCTGCCAAAGCTTTGGCAATTTTTCCGGGAACGGGTGGCGTTGGAGGAGCCGAAAGGAGCGATCGATCTTCGCACGCATTACCGCTTCGATTTAAGCAGCGGCAATCCAGTGATCCAACTGGATGGGCTCGGGATGCAGGTGAACGGCATCGATCTTCGCCGCCGGGGGGAGTCCGAATCCCTGCTCAGTCTGGCGAAGATCGGTTTGGAAGACGGAAGTCTGGATTTGGAGCGGCGTGCCGTCCGTGTGGGCAAATTCGCGGTTGTGGATGGGCGCGTGCGGGCAGGCATGGACGAAAACGGAGAGGTCGATTGGGCGCAGCTCTTCCCTCCTGGTCCGCAGGATGGCGAGCGGAAAGTGCCGCAGGAAGGCTCCGCCCCTCAGCCGTCAGCGCCTTGGAAGATCGACCTCGACCGTTTCGAACTGAGCGGGGTGGCAATCGATCTGAGCGATGAAAGCCGTGCCATGCCGCTCGAGGCAGGCGCAAAGTCCCTGACGCTCGGCTTCGCTGCGAGTGTGGAGGCGGGCGGTGACACGCTGCAGGCGGCGGCTCATGATATCGCTCTGCGGTTGGCAGAGCTCCGCTGCCGCTTCCGGGGGGAGGACGGCCCAGAACTCGAGTTGGCTGAGATCGAACTGGGCGGAGGTCATTTCGATCTGGCGGAGCGGGCGGTCACGATCGAGCAGGTGGTCCTCCGGAATGGCGCGAGCGGCGTCGTCCTCGAAAAGGAGGGGGGCGTGAACTGGGCTCGCGCGGCAGGCAGCCGGAAGACGGGCCCGGAGGTAGAGGACGCACCGCCCGCCGCTGTCGAGGGTGATGCGGCAGCCCCGTCCTGGGCGCTGATGGTCCAATCATTGAAGCTGCAGGGGTTCGATGTGGAGGTTCAGGATAAGACGCTGCCCGCCCCTGTGCGGCTGGGGTTGAGCGGAATCGACCTCCAGCTCGAGAACGTGTCGAATGATGATGCCGTCCCGATCCGGTTCGACCTCGGCGCCGGTGTGGCGACCGGGGGCCGGCTTGAGGCCAGGGGAGAACTGCTTGCAGCGGCTGGATCGGTGACCTCGGATCTCGAGGTTGCGGAACTCGAGTTGACCCCCTTTCAACCCTATGTCGAACAGGTTTTGCGCGCCAGGATTTCCTCGGGAAAGGCAGGGCTGAAAGGGTCTCTCCAATACGGCGTAAAGGGTGCGGACGCGAAGATTTCCTTCAAAGGCAGTTCCGAGGTTTCGCATTTTCTGCTCGAAGGTCAGCGCGGCGAAGAGCGCCTGTTGGCCTGGGATGGTCTGAGGGTGTCGGATATCGATCTGGCACTCGAGCCCGACCGCTTGGCGGTCAAGGAGGTGAGCCTATTCAATCCCTCCGGCAAATTTGTGATCTATGAGGACAAGAGCACAAACATAGCGGAGCTTATGGTTGGTGCTGAGGGTCCTGCCGAAGAGAGCGCTCCGGCTCCGCAGGAATCGGGTGCGGGTGAAGGATTCCCTTTCCGGGTGGACCGGGTCCGGCTGCAGGGGGGGACTCTCGCGTTCGCCGATTTGAGCCTCAAACCCCGGTTTTCGGCATTGATCCATGAACTCGACGGCCTGGTGACCGGAATCTCGAGTGCCCGCGAAAGCGAGGCAGCCATCGAGCTGAGCGGGCGTGTAGACGAATACGGCACAGTGAAGATCGGCGGGACGATCATGCCGGCCAGCCCGAAGACCTCCACCCACGTCACCCTCGATTTCAAGAATGTGTCCATGAGCAACCTCACCCCGTATTCCGCCACATTCGCCGGATATCGGATCCAATCCGGCAAACTGTCGCTCGACCTCGAATACGCCATAGAGGAAAGCCGGCTGGAGGGTGAAAATCAGGTTGTTATCGACCAACTGATCCTCGGCAAACGCGTTGAAGACTCCGAAGCGCCGAGCCTGCCGCTCGAGCTCGCCCTCGCGCTGCTCAAAGATTCGCGGGGGAGGATCGACCTCGGGCTGCCCGTGCGAGGCGATCTGGACGACCCCGAATTCAGCTACGGGCACCTGATCTGGAAGGCCTTCGTCAACGTGATCACCAAGGCCGCCACAGCACCGTTCCGGCTCCTGGGGAACCTGATCGGCGCAAAGGAAGAGGACCTCGACAAGGTCCTGTTTGCAGCGGGGTCTTCCACGGTGCCGCCGCCGGAATTGGAAAAACTCGTTCACCTGGCAGAGGCGCTCGCCCAAAGGCCGCAGCTGGCCCTGGAGATACAGGGTGCATACGACCCGGCGGTCGATGGGCGGGCCATCAAGGAGGCGATGCTGCGCCGGGAAATGGCAGCGGAGAGCGGGATCGTGCTGAAGCCGGGTGAGGAGCCCGGGCCGGTGGTCTTCCATGAGCGGGAGGTCCAGGGCGCCTTGGAAAGGCGCTTTCTGCTTCATCACACGAAGGAGGATTTGCGGGGGCTCGAAGAGGCTTTTGAAGAAGAGCTGAAGCGCTCGGCGGAGGAAGGTAAACCGTCCGAGAAGCGCGCGTCGAGAGAGGTGTCGTGGGCTCCTTTTTATAAAACGCTGTATGAAAAGGTTCTTGATGCCATGGAACTCGGTCCCCAAGCCCTCAACACCCTCGCGGAGATCCGGGCCTCGGCCGTGAAGGCCGCCATTGTGGTCGATGGCGGTGCGGAATCTTCCCGTGTATCGATTCTCGATGTGGTCAGCGTTGAAAGCCCGGACGGCAAGACCGTTCCGGCGAAACTCGCCGTGGCTGTCGCAAAGTGACATCGCTGCAGGCGCACAAAAGGGAGACGTGCTCCCATCTTCAGCCGTTGCGAATGTCTTCAGAATGCCCATGTTTCAGCTCTTTCGACGTGCCGATTTTCGGAAAGATCAGCTGAGAAGAATAGAGTGCAGGCAGGATTCCCAGGGTTCAACGATCCATGGACGTTCAAGCATAGGAGGTAGGGAAAATGGGAACTGGAAATGAAGGTGGGAAGATCGTCAATGGCATCGATACAGGGCGGCTTTTCGAGACCATCGAACTCATCAAGCAAAAGCCGGAGATCGCGAAATTCAAATTCCGTGCGAAGAATCGGTGGGTAGAGGGCACCTACAACCAGGGTTTTGTCAAGGACTTCTACGGGGCCGGCGCAGAGGACGACACCCGTGATGAAGCCGTTTTCGAAATTGACGAGCCGCCGGTCTTGCTGGGCGGCAACAAGGGAAGCAACCCCGTGGAGTATCTACTCGTGGCGTTGTCGGGCTGCCTGACGACGAGCCTGGTCGCCCATGCTGCAGCCAGGGGCGTAAAGGTGAAGGCGGTTCAATCCAGATATGAAGGGGACCTCGACCTGCGCGGTTTCCTGGGAATATCGGAAAGCGTTCCGGTCGGATATCAGGAGATCCGGGTTTATTTCAAGATCGATGCAGATATCCCGGACGAGAAGAAGGAAGAACTGGTGCTGATGGCCCAGAAATACTCCCCGGTGTTCAATACGATCACAAAATCCGCGCCTGTCGCTGTACGCCTGGAGAAGTGATTCGTGATTCTGCCTCTCCCGGGGCTCTGAAGGCACTCGCGAAGGGTGAGATCGTCCGCCCAGGTGCACGATGAGGCCTTCAGGGAATGCGTCGCACTCCAGGCGCAGTATGTCTTCGACACCTTCGGGAAGTTCCCCGGAACCGTCCCGTCGATTTTTCTGATCACCTACCTGCAGGCGCACCATCTCGATCTGGAGTTCTATGACACTTTCTATGAGCCCGGGTCATATCTCGAGACGCACAAGCGCCACATGGAGAGGTGGCACGGGGAGACGTGCCGGGATTGAAAGCAGGAATCGGCAGGTTTTTCATTTTGGCTGTCAGTTCACCCGGCAGACGAATCCCTTCAGATAGTGGGCTTCGGGGAAATATAGCGGGACTGGGTGATCCGGGCCTTGGTTGAGCCAGTCGAGGATCTGGACGCTGCGCTTTGCGTCGAGGGCGGCGGCAAAAAGGATCTTCTGGAAAAGATCGGGGCCGATGAGGCCTGAGCAGGAGAAGGTCACCAGCAGACCTCCCGGCCGGAGAAGCTGCATGGCGAGGAGGTTCAAATCTTTGTAGCCGCGGGAGGCCGGGATGATCTGGCCCCGGTTGGAGGCGAGTTTGGGCGGATCCAGGACGACGGCATCGAAACGCCGCCGTTCGTCCCGAAAGGTCCTCAGGACCTGGAAGACATCTCCGGAAACGGCGGTCGTGCGGGATTCCGGATCGAAACCGTTGATCCGCGCGTTTTCCGATGCGAGCTCCAAGGCGGCGGCCGAACTGTCGATCTGGGTGACGTGCGACAGTCCGGCCGTGAGTGCGCAGATGCCGAAGGCGCCCGTGTAGCTGAAGGCGTTCAAGAGTCGGCCTTCTCCGAGGGAATGGAACCAGCGTTTGGCCTTGAGCCTGTTTTCACGCTGGTCGAGATAGAACCCTGTCTTGTGTCCTTTGCGGATGTCAACCGCGAAGCGGATGCCCTCCTCCTGCAAGACCAAGCGTTCCGGCGGAGGTTCGCCGGACAGCAGGCCGCTTTCGGAGCGGAGCCCCTCCAGCCGGCGGACGTCTGTGTCGCTTCGCTCCCAGATGCCCGCCGGTTGGAAGCGACGGTCGAGAAGTTCCGTGAGGAGGGCCTTTCGGGAGTCCATTCCGAGCGTCAGGAACTGCACGGCCAGCCAGTCCCCGTAGCGGTCGACGATCAACCCGGGAAGTCCGTCCCCCTCGGCGTGGATGAGACGGAGCATATCGGTTTTCGAGGTTGCCGTGATATCCTGCCTGAGCGCTGCTGCACGGTCCAAGCGGTTCAGCCAGAAATCGGGGTCGATGGCCTCCTGGGGATCGAAGGTGAGGATGCGGACGCTGATCTGGGAGCGGCGGTTCAAGTAGCCCCGGCCAAGAAACCGGCCGTCATGGCTCAGGACCTGTACGAGCCCGCCGGCTTCGGCCGATTCGGGCCATGCGGCCACGGCCCCGGAGAAGACCCAGGGATGGCGGTTCTGCAGGGCCTTCGCCTTGCCCGGTTTCAGGATGACGGCGGGGTCGCTCGACATGGTCCGGCTCTACTGTTTCGGGATGGCGGGCATCTTGAAGCCCTTGGGAAGTTTGTCCTTGAGTTCGTCCGGGATCTTGAAGCCCTGCCCCGGAGGCGCCTCTTCTCCTTCCTCTTCAATCGGGAAGAGCTCCATCATGCTGGCGACCTTCCGGTAGTCTCCGGGCACTTCGAAAAGGCCGGCGGGTTGTTTGCCTTCCTTGATCTCGCGCATTTCGGTCATGGTGCCGTCTTCATTGCGCGTACGAAGCGGGATGTCGAACCGGTCGGACATCCATACGGTGGATCTCGAGGTCATGGTGCGTCCCATGACGTTGACGGTAACGACCATCTCCTTCTTCTTGCATTCATAGCCGTTGACCGTCTCGGTGCCGAGCTCCTTGACGCTTTGCTCCTCCATGTGGCTCTTCATCAGCTGCTTGAACTCGTTTTCGTCCAGGGGGCGCTCGAAATAGGTCTTGTCCTCGGTGTTGAGCATCCACTGCAGTTTTTTGTCCTGCCGGACGATGATCGTCATGCCTTCGGGGGATTGAGGGGTGAAGGTCTGCATACGCATCCTGCCGTCGCTCATAAACAGTTCGCCGGCCTGTTCGACCTTGCCGTCAGGGGCGATGATCACCTGCCGGGCTGAAAAATCCTTGACCTTGCCGGCCTCGGCGGTCCCGCGGTAGGGCACGGCCGCCAGGATGAGCGCCGAGAGAATGAAAAGGCAAGCCATCCTGCATGAAAAACGTCTTTGATTCCGCATCTTTTCCTCCTGGTCGTCGGGATGGTATTCATCCGGAAATGATTTTCCGGTACAACTCCGTTTCCAATTCATAAATGAGGATTTTTTCTTCACACGTTTCGCGTGCTCAGTCCCACCCCTGCGGGGTGGGTCCCGGTTTGCCAATGCCAAGGAAATCAATCGATTACACGGAGGCGACCTGGTGGCCCCCGCACAGGCAAACGCGCAGATTAACGCCGAGATTGGTCAAAGAGGCCCCTTTCTGATGGAAACCGTCTAGGTTCCAAAGCAGTTATCCCTGTCAGGTCCTGCATGTCAAGAGGATAAACGCCTGCCTGCCAGAAATAAATCCGTATTTTTCTCCTTTCCGGCCCGATTCAGCGGGGCACGCGAGGAGATCCTTGCACGGGTGCGCCTGGTCCGGGATGCCATTCGGACCCGTATTGAAGATTTTATTGAAAAAGAAGCCGAATCTTGACTAAAAGGATAAGAAAGAGCGTTTGAGTTGATTTCTGAGGCGCCAAAGGAGGAGCGACATGTCCGGACATCTGTTTTGCGGATGGGTTTTTCGATTGGCTGCGACCCTCCTCGTCGCGCAAGGCGCCGCCGTTCCAGCCTCAGCGGAGCACGTTCCGCTGCGCATAACCGTTGTTTTCAACAACGTCCCCCAGGTGCCCGGGCTTGCCGCGAGCTGGGGCTTCTCCTGCTTCGTCGAAGGCCCTGGCGGGAACATCCTCTTCGACACCGGGGGGGACGGCGGGATATTGACCGCCAATATGCGAAAGCTCGGTCTGGATTCGAAACGCGTCGATGCCGTTTTTCTCTCTCACATGCACGGGGATCATACCGGAGGACTCGATGCGATCCTTGGGGAACGATCCGGGGTGCCGGTCATCGTGCCGGCCCAATTTCCGCAGACCTTCAAGGACTGGATCGCCGGCAGGGGAGGGGTTGTAAAAGTGGTAGCCGCCGGTGACACGGTTGCAAAAGGCGTCTATACGACGGGGGCCCTTCCCGATGGCATCGCCGAGCAGGCCATGATCCTGGAGACCGAGAGCGGGCTGGTGGTGATTACCGGCTGCGCCCATCCGGGGATCGATCGCATCGCCGCGGCTGCTGTCCGCCTCAGGGGCAAAAAGATCACCCTCCTCATGGGCGGCTTCCATCTCGGGGGAGCTTCACGGGAGGAGATCCTGGAGATCATTGCGCGCCTCGAGATCCTCGGAGTCGAGAAGATTGCGCCGAGCCACTGCACCGGTGAGGCGGCCACGGCCTTGTTCAGACAGGCATGGGGCAGCCGCTTCCTCGAAGGGGGGTTGGGAGCGACCTTTCTTATCCCTGATCCAGGTGCTCATATCTCAGCAGATCGAGCATCGTGACATCCCCAACGATCCTTTTTTCTTCATCGAGTATGGGGATTTCTTTTATCCCTGATTGGATCATACGCTTGATAACGGCTTCGATGGCATCCTCCCTGGAAGCATAGATCACCCCTATGTCCATCATGTGCCTCGCTGTTTCGGAGGTGATCATGGGTATCAGAAACCGGGTATGAACGGCTGGCTCGAACCCGTGTGCAAAAAGATGCCTGATCAATGCTCCCAGTGATATGATGCCTTTGCATTTTCCGTCCGCATCCACGACGTAAATCAGGCGGGTATGAGGATGCTTCAGCATCTTTTGAAGGACTTCCTGGATGGTGTCGTCTTCCATCACAAGGGGAATGTCTCTTTCCTTGATCGTTTCAAGGATGTCTTTTATTTGCATGGTTTGCCTCAACACCTTCGCCTGCCGCTTTCAAGGCGTATTTGACCAGGGGTGGAGCCACCAGTTCGTTCAGGATGACTGAAGCAAGCACTGCATTGACCATCATCTCGAACACCGGTGGCTGCACGAGTGAACGGGCCATGAAGATCAGCCCCAGGGTGACCCCTGCGCTGGGAAGGAGGCCATACCCGAGATATCTTTTGACAACGGACGGGGCATGCGAAAGCCCTGCCCCCACTCTTGTTCCAAAAAACTTCCCCGCGAAACGACACAGGAGGATCAGGAAGCCTATCGCTCCGGCCGTTTTAATGACTGTGAAGTCGAAATGAGCCCCGGCGAGGCTGAAAAAGAGGACGAAAATCGGCTCTTCGACACCCTCCAGGGCCTGAAAAAGCCGATTGCTGTGACTGGCCGTGTTGGCGACAAGGAGTCCAACCATCATGCAGGCCAGCAGGGGGGAAAGGCTCAGGTGCGCGGCGATGCCCGAGCAAAGGAAGGTGGTTCCCAAAAGCACGATCAGTCGGGATTCCCTCTTGTTGACCCAGGGCGCCATAAGACTGAGCAGAAATCCCATCAGCGCCCCCAAGGCGATGGAGCCGAGGATGACCAGCGCAGGCTCAGCAGCCATTCTGTACAGGGACAGGTTCCCTGTTTGCGCCAGTGCCCGGACTGCGGTGGCGGCAAAGGCATAAAGGATGATCGCCATGGCGTCATCCAGGGCTACGACGCCCAGGAGTGTGGTGGTCAGGGGTCCTCTGGCCTTGTATTCGTGCACGATGGCCAGGATGGCCGCGGGGGCGGTGGCGGCGGAAACCGCCGCGATGATGAGCGCGAACGGCAGGTAGACTTCTGCAGACGACCCTGGAAAATGGTTCAGTTGGAAAATAGAGGGGCTCAGGAGCGCAAGCAAGGTGAACGTCACGCAGAACGCCCCGAGGGCTTCGGTCAGATTGATGATGAGGATCTTTTTCCCGAGCAGTTTGAGCTTTGAAAAGATCAGGTTTCCGCCGATGGAAAAGGCGATGACAGCGAGGGCGATATCGTTGATGATGGATAGCCTCACGTGTGTCAGCTCTGCAGGGATGATTCCACTGACGGACGGGCTCAGGAGGATCCCCGCTGCGATGTAGCCGGTGACGCGCGGAAACCTGAGCCGGTTGGCGAGTCGGCCGCCGAAATAACCGCATAGGAATAGGATGCCGAGCGACTCCAGAGGTCCGATTTCGAAAGATCCCATCCGTCTGCCTTCCCTTCGTTCTTCCGGCCCTGGTGGACGCAGGGAATCCTCAGGGGATCGGTGCCGCTGGGCGATCCGTTGGTGGCTCGCCCTGTGCGCGGACGAAAACGACATCCGTTTACACGGGTGTGCAGCGCCGTCTCGACCCTTTTAAATGGGATGCTGAAAAGCCTGCGAAGCAACCCTGCCGCAGGAATGATCCGCACCCGGGGAGGCTTGCTGCCGGGGCCCGCTGGGTGTCAGGAGGTCTCACTCAACCGAAAACAAGATCTCAACGAAGCGAACGCTGGCCTTGGAGCGGGTCGAGCCCCGCCGCGCAGCCATAATAAGGCTTTCACGGTAGCTGATTCGTTGAAGGAGGTCAAGACGGTCCGACCGGCCCGGGCTTTTGCTGCGGGAGAATCTGCAGGAGCAGGTATATGCGAATCGAGGTGCTTTCGAACACCGAGGCGGTTGCAAAGAGAGCGGCGGCATTCCTCGCAGAAAAGGCGCGGGAGGCCATTGCCGCTCGCGGCTTGTTTGTCATGGCTCTGAGCGGAGGGAAAACCCCGTGGATCATGCTCCGCGCCCTGGCTGATGAAGCGCTTCCCTGGGAAAAGGTCCATGTCGTACAGGTGGACGAGCGGGTTGCGCCTGCTGGGCATCCGGACCGGAACTTGACGCATCTGCGGGAATCCCTTCTCGAACGAGCAGCGCTGCGCGAAGACCAAATCCACCCCATGCCGGTCGAGGCGGCCGATCTGGAGGCGGCCGCGATCCGGTATGCCCGGGGGCTTCGGGACATCGCGGGAACGCCCCCTGTCCTCGATCTCGTCCATCTGGGCCTCGGATCCGACGGGCACACGGCGTCCCTGGTGCCCGGAGATCCCGTGCTGCAGGTCGTGGACCGGGATGTGGCCGTGACGGAGGCGTACCAGGGGCGGCCCAGGATGACTTTGACCTACCCGCTGCTCAACCGTTCAAGGGAGGTCTTGTGGATCGTAACAGGGGCCGAAAAGGCCCCGATGCTCAAGCGCCTGCTGGAGGGCGACGCTTCCATCCCGGCCGGGCGCATCCGCCGGGACTCGGCTCTGGTGCTGGCTGACCGTGCCGCCGCAGGAGAAGAGAACCCTGACTCATCAAGGGAGGGGGAAAAGGGTGCTCTGGCAGAAGGTCGTGCAACCGGGATGGAGGGATGCGATGCTTCTCAAGCGGAAGGTTCCTAGCAGGATGTTTTTTCCTGGACGTCTGTCGGCTGTGTTCGTCGGCCTTTTTGGTGTCACCCTGCTCTGCGCGCAGGTCGGCCGCGCGGAACCCGAGGGATGTGCCCCCACGAGGCTGGATCGCCCGCGCGTGGGCCTGGCCCTGAGCGGCGGCGGAGCCAGGGGTGCGGCCCATATCGGGGTGCTCCGGGTCCTGGAGGAAATGCGGGTCCCCGTCGATTGCATCGCCGGCACCAGCATGGGCGCGATTATAGGCGGTCTGTACGCTTCGGGTATGCCGATCGACGAAATCGAGAGGACCGTCACTGCAATAGACTGGGACCAGGCCTTTGCAGACGCGACGCCGCGCGGGGACCTGGCCTACCATCGCAAACTCGAGGACAGGCTTTTTCTGGTCAAGAGCAGACCCGGTTTCGAAGATGGGAAGGTGAAGCTCCCTGCCGGGTTGATCGAAGGGCAGAAGATCGAGTTGATCTTTCGGGCACTCACGCTCCCGGTGGTGGATGTCAAGGACTTCGACTGTCTGAGGATCCCCTATAGGGCGGTGGCGGCGGACATCGCCACCGGTGAAGCGGTTGTGCTCGGTTCCGGAGATCTGGCCACCGCGATGCGTGCCAGCATGTCCATCCCGGGGGTTTTCTCCCCCATCGAGGTGGAGGAAAGACTCCTCGTTGACGGCGGAGTGAGCAACAACTTGCCTGTCGACGTAGCCCGTTCCATGGGGGCCGATGTGGTCATCGCCGTGGACATCAGCACCCCGCTTTCCCAGCGCAAGGACCTGACCTCGGTCCTCTCTTTCACCGTGCAGCTCACACGCCTGCTGACCCGGCGAAACACCGAAGAGCAGATCGCGTCCCTGAAGGAGCAGGATCTGCTGTTGGTGCCGGACCTGAAGGAGGTCACGACGTCTTCGTTCGAACTGGCTGGCGAGGCGATTTCGAGAGGCGCTGCGGCGGCCAGGGAAAAGGAGGGGCTTCTCGCGCACCTGTCCTTGTCCCCCGAGGAATATGCGGTGCATCGTTCGGGGCAAAAGGGCTTTGTGAAGACCGCACCCGTGATCCGGTTCGTAAGGATCGAGAACCATTCCCGCCTGAGCGACGAGGTCATCCGGTCGCACTTGAACGTAAAAACGGACGCGCCCTTGGAACTCTCCTCCCTCGAGGCTGACATCGGGAGGATCTATGGCCTCGACTACTTTGAGAAGGTGAGCTACGAGGTCGTGCAGGAGGGCGGCCGGACCGGTCTCGTCATCCGGGCGACCCAGAAGTCCTGGGGGCCCAATTACCTCGAGTTCGGTTTGAGGCTCGACAACAATTTCAAGGGCGACAACAGCTTCGAACTGGCGGTGGGCTACCGGCGGACGGCGGTCAATCGTTGGGGAGGGGAGTGGCGGACGCTCGTGGAGATCGGCGGGGAGCCGGGTATTTTTACGAGATTCTACCAGCCCCTGTCAGCCGCCAGCCCGTACTTCGTAGCCCCTGTCCTTTTCTGGGACGGCATGCAAATCGGGGTGTACGAGCAGGATCAACGCATTGCCGAATACTATGCGGACGTGTACGGTCTCGCCCTGGAACTCGGACGGGAGTTCGGCACCTGGGGGGCGATCACCGGGGGGGTGCAGCGCTACATGGGAGACATCGAGGTCTTGACAGGGAGTCCGGCCCCGGAGAGCGATTTCGATGGGGTGGAGTTCTTTTTCCGGCTTTCGGCCGACAAGCTGGACAGCCTCTATTTCCCCCGCGAGGGCGCCTACGCCTCCCTCGGTTGGAATGCTTCGCGCGAGGCCCTGGGATCCGACGTCTCCTTCGATCAATTGGAGCTGGATGCCGTCCTGCCGAAGACGTGGGGGCGGCACACCTTCATCGCGGCCTTCAGCTGCTACACGACCCTGGAGGGGGATGCGCCTCTTCAGAACGTGTTCCGCCTGGGAGGCCTCTTCAACCTCTCCGGCTTCAATCAGGACCAGCTGAGCGGACAGCAGCTGGCGCTGGCGCGGATTGTCTATTTTCGGCGCATTGGAGACTTCAACCTGCTCCCCGCCTACTTCGGGGGGTCCCTGGAGTTGGGCAACGTCTGGCAGGACAAGGACGATATCGGCTTCAGCGATGCGATTTGGGCCGGCAGCCTGTATGTGGGTGTCGACACGCAGCTCGGCCCGGTGTATCTTGGCTTCGGTCATGCCGAGGGAGGCAACGATTCTCTTTATCTGTACCTGGGACGCTGGTTTTAGAACGGCCTGCCAAAGGGGGAAGGAGCCCTCGGGGGCGTATATGGGCTCGCAGACATCCGGATGGGGGCTGGCCTTTTCTTTCGAATATTTTGGCGGAAGGGTGCGCCCTGTGAGATTGCGCCGGCCTGGCAAGGTCTTCAGAGAAGAGCCTCCGCCCGGCCTCAGTCCGCCTGCTGCTCCACCCACCGGCCCTCGATGCCCTCCGCCCGGAGACCTTCGACCACCGCGCGCATGTGGGGAAGCCCCCGTGTCTGGAGGATGAACTCCACCTCCGCCGACTGCAGGGGGAGGCTGACGAAGGTCCGTTGATGCAGCACTTCGACGATGTTCGCCTCCAGCCGTCCGAGGACGGCCGTGACCTCCGCCAGAGAACCGGGCGAGTCGGCGAGTTCGACGGTGAGTCGTCCGAGCCGGCCGGTGCGGACCAGACCACGGTGGATGATGGTGGAAAGCACCATGAGGTCGATGTTCCCGCCCGAGAGGACCAGGCCCACCCGGCGGCCCCGGAAGCGCTCCGGGTTTGCGAGGAGCGCTGCGAGCCCGGCGGCGCCGGCGCCTTCCGCGACCGTTTTTTCCACCTCCAGGAACAATAGGACCGCTCTTTCTATATCGTTTTCATCGACCAGCAGGATCTCTTCCACAGCCTCCCGGATGATCGGCAGGGTGAGGCGGCCCGGTGATTTGACGGCGATCCCCTCGGCGAGGGTCGAACGTCCGCAGCGGATGGGCTCGCCTGCCAGGGCCTGCCGCATGGAAGGATAGCGCGCCGTCTGCACCCCGAATACACGGATGGCCGGATTGATGGCTTTTGCAGCCAGGGCGTTGCCGGCGATGAGCCCCCCGCCTCCGACCGGAATCAGCAGGCACTCGAGGGCGGGCTGCGCCTCGAGGAACTCCAGGGCGACGGTCCCCTGGCCCGCGATGATCCTTTCATCGTCGTAGGGATGAATGAGGTGAAGCCCTCGGCGTGCAGCCGTCGTGCGTGCGAACTCGCCGGCTTCGGTGAGGTCTTCCCCGTGGAGGACGACCTCGGCCACGAACCGCTTTGTGTGCTCGACCTTGACGTGCGGGGTGAAGCGGGGCATGACGATGACGGCGGGTATCCCGAGCCGGCGGGCGTGGTAGGCGACGGCCTGGGCATGGTTGCCTGCCGACATCGCGATGACGCCCGCGCTGCGCTCGCTCGGGGTCAGACTCAAGAGTTTGAAGAGTGCCCCCCGCTCCTTGAAGGATCCGGTGAATTGCAGGTTTTCGAACTTGATGAACACCTGGGCGCCGGTGATCTCCGAAAGCGTCCGGGACAGCGCGCAGGGTGTCCGGTTGATGTGCTCGGCGATGGCCCGAGCCGCTTCCCGGATCGTTTCAAGGGTGATGGCAGCCATGATGTCCTCCGTGCCGGTGAAAGGATTCGTCCTCCCGTGCACCCAATGAGCCCGACACACCACTGGCGCTGTGCCGGTGCATGCTTCCACAGCGAAGGTAGCCCAACACGGCTGAATTGTAAAGCGACGCATTTCTGCCCGGCATTGGCCGGCGGGGCGGCGCGCCGTGCGAGGAGCTCTCCATCCTAAGGAAGATGATCCCTGCCTTTGCCGAGGCGTCGAAGTGCTTCTCGATATGCTGTCAGACCCGAAGGTTTGCCGTGTATCTTCCAACTGGCTGGAAAGCCGGTCGGGGAGCACCGTCTGAAAAGGATGCTTTCCATGTCAGGAGATCTCACTCCGTTTCGGTCATGCGCGCTGCATAGTGTCCGAACAGCTCGATGGCGATTTTCTTGAGTTCGGGAGAGCAGGAGGCCGGGCCGTAGAAGCGGCCTCCCGCCATCTCTCTCCAAAAGGGCGGGAGTTGGTCGATCCTGCTGCACATGCCTCCCATGGGATCCGGAACGGCATAAAGCGTCTTTTCGATGCCGGCGTTGATGATCCGTGTGAGGCACATGGGGCATGGCTCGAAGGAACTGTAAAGGACCAAACCGTCCAACTGCCTCGGATTCTGGGATGGGCCGTCGACGCTCCTCTGGATGTTGCGTCGGTTCTCGAAGCGGTTCAAGAGGTCCATCTCAGCGTGCAGGTCGCTTCGGAAGTACGGCGAGTATTGCCTGTTGTGGCCTCGTTCGACGATCTCCCCCGTGCTTTCCATCACCAGGCAGGCGCCTACTCCGCCGCTCCCTTCCTGCTTGCCCGACAGGGCCTCGCGCAGCGTCACGAGGATGAACGGGTCGTCCGGGTATCTTGGATCCGGCGTGTAGGCCTCGATGCGCTTCAGGATGCGATCCAGATCGGGGGTCGGCGCGGCAGGGTCTTCGGCCGGGCAGACCGAAGGGTGCAGGCAGAACAGCAGAACTATCGCAATGACAACATATCTCCGAAATCTTTGAATGTAGTGCACCATCCCATCGCCTCCGATGCAAAAAGTATTCATGTCGTTCAGTTGATGCGGCTGAAAGCCTTCAGACCTGACGCACAAGGGCCGGTCATTTTCCTTGAGCGGTTCAGCCGGCAGATATGCTGCCGGCTGCCTGATGTTTCCACGTCGAGGATCGCGTCCGCCGGGCATCACGCGCTCTCAGTCCGATTTCATTGAAGATTCACGACAGCCGGCGATCCGGGGTCATCCCAGGGCATACGGAACCTTACAATGTGGCTCAGGCCCCAAAGGCCGCGGTCGGCATAGTAGTCCATGGTGCACGCAAGCATCTGCCCGCCCGGGGGGCGGCGGCCGTTCATCCGGTTCAGCAGGATCATGGACTGCCCTGAACGGGTTGTCAGGATCTCCCTGGCCGCATAGAGGACCCGGTATCCATCGCAGGCGATCAGCATGACGTAGTCGTCTGGGGAGACGCTCTCGAAATTCGCTTTCAGGAATTCGGAGAAAAGGTATCCCGAGATGGTTTCCTGCCCCAGAAAGCCCCTGCCATGGCCTACTCTCACCCACTGTTGCAGGGTCGTTTCCTCCAGCCCGGCCCACGAGGCCTCCTGCACACGGCTGCCGTCGACGCAGACCACTCCTGAACTTTCGCACTTCTCACCCTTGCGCCGCTCCGGAAGGGAGTCCCCTGCCATACGCACACGGTTGAACTGGATCCGGACCACATCGTCCAGGTAGCGCGTGGTGTCCCGCTCACCCGGAGCGATCAGCCGGAACCCCTTCAGCATCTCACCGGGCGGAAGGAAATCCGGCTGATCCCTTTCCTTGGCCGGCACCAGCGGGAGCCGGCTGTAGGCCAGCGTGACCGGCAGGGCGTCCCCCGGCATCATCAACTCCCCCCATGGAAAGTGGACCTGACGGCCGTCTTTTGATTCGAAGGTCACGAGAAAATCCAAGGGGTTGTCGGAGTCCTCCGAAGCGTAGGCCGGGGCGATGCCTTCGAGCAGGTTGTAGACGGGAATCCCCAGGTAAATGAAGATGCCGGCGAATTTCCCTTCGGGGGAAACCTCCTTGGTCCGGACACGGGTGGTGGCAAAGGCTCTGAGGGCGGCGCTTTCAAAGGTGTAGAGCTTTTTGACCTCCCCGGAGACCTCGATCCTGAATTCACCCGGCACCGGGCTGAAAAGGGCGAGAGGGGTGGCGCCCGTGACGGTTACGGCCTCGTAATAGTTGTGATGGAGCCCCCGATAGGCGAAAAAGCCTAGCACCGCAAGGCCCACCGTAAAGGCGAGGGCGATCCACATCCTGTTTTTTCGCATAATTGCTGTCCCCTGTGGATTTTCGGTTCATGAAAGCACCGGCCTCGAGCTTCTTTTCATCAACGGTGTGCGCCTTTTTGGGAAATCGGTGAACCGCGCGTTCTTTTCTCGAATGGCATTCCCCGGTTCAGATCAATTCGAAGACCGCGGTGAACACCAGCGGGATCTCCTGGGTGAAGAGGCTTGCCGGGGGCTTCGGGAACGGGGCTGCCTCACGGACCGCCCGAAGGGCCGCCGTATCGAGGTCGGCGTGCCGCGAGGACTCCACAATCTCGAGGTCTTGGATATTCCCGTCGAGGGTGATCACAAATTTCACTTTCACGCGGCCCTGGATCTGCATCGCCTTGGCGGCTTCGGGGTATTTCTTCTGCCGTTCGATTTTGAGCCGAACGAGTTCGAGATAGGCGGCGTGGCTGTTGAATTCGAGCGACGGCTCTTCAATGACCGGAGAGGCCCATCGATCGACACGGACGGAAGGCGCACCAGGCACCCGGGGAACCGCGATACGCTCGACCAGGCTGTCCGGCGCCTGGGTGTCCACGGGCTCCACCTTCATCGGTGCGACGGAGGGGATGGGCCGCTGCTGGACCGTCGGCCTTTGCAGATCCCTGGGTTCGGGCGGCGGGGGTCTGAGACGGGGGCGGGGGATGTGGCGGGTGATCGACTTGGGGATGTCCTGGACGGTCAGTTCGATGTACTCGAGCACGCTCGATCTGTAAATGCCGGCGATATGGAAAAAAAGGATGGTATGAACCCCGAGGGAAACCAGGATGAGGCTTCTCAGGAGCCAATTGGGCTTCTTCTTTTTCCCGACAGGGGGTATCGAGTTCGTCATCGTCCGATCTTCAGAGATCCTTTTCCGTGGCAAGGCAGAGTCTGCCTGCCCCCGCCGCCTTGGCGATGTCCATGACCTTCACCGCCTTGTTCAGGACCACGGTGCGGTCTGCCCGGACCACGACGAGGCTGTCTTCACTCGTGCCGATGATCGCCTTCAACCGGTCGAAAAGGGCGGCCAGCGACACCTCCTCGGTCCCGATGTAGGCCCTTCCTTCCGGATCGACATAGACGGTGATGACCTCCTCGGTCTGGGGGGCCGCCGCTTTGGCCTGGGGAAGCTTGATCTTGATTCCTTCTTCGACCAGGAAGTTCGTCGTAAGCAGAAAATAGATCAGGAGAAGGAAAACGATGTCGATGAGCGAGGTGAGGGGGATCTGCACGCCGTTCTGGCTTCTCCGTCTGGGGCGGTTCAACATGATCGGCCTCCTAGGATGACTTTCGCGTGAGCGCCTTGATGAACGCGACCGTCCCGTTCTGAAGCTGGGCCTCGAAGGTGTCGACGCGGGAGATGAGGTAGCTGTGGGCGACCATCGTCGGCAAGGCCACGGCGAGCCCGAGGGCCGTGGTGAGCATGGCCTCCCAGATGCCGCCGGCCAGTACGGAGGCATTGACCTTGCCGCCCATCTGCTGAATGACCATGAACGCCTTGATCATGCCGAGGATCGTCCCGAGAAGGCCCAGGAGCGGTGCCACGTTGCCGATGGTCGCCAAGGCCTGGATGTTCCGCGAGAGCGTCCGGATTTCCTCGTCGGTGGCATGGTTGATGACCGTCTCGATCGTCTCCCTGCCTTGATCTTTCACCTCCATGGCCTGGACGAGGATGCGCCCGAGAGGGGTGCCGCTCGACTCGGCTAGTTCGTAGGCCTGATGATTTTCACCGTTTCTCATGTAATGGACCAGTTTCTCGAGAAATCCGTCCCCAGCGATGTTCGATCGTGCGAACCGGATCAGGCGCTCGAGAAAGATCGCAAGCCCCAAAACGGAGCAGAAGAGGATGGGCGCCACGAGGATGCCGCCCTTCTGAAGAAATTCGATCATGAGATCCTCCGAACCGACCGGCAGGCTGCCTGCCGGCGGAAAGCCGCGCAGCGTCGCCACGCCGCCTTCAAGTTGACGCCGAAATCGGCAAAAAAACTCTTTTTACCATGGAAACCGGATCAGCACCGATCCGGAATGGATTTCCCGGTGAAACCCGTCTTCCAATCCATACTACGGCTCCTCGAAAACGTCGGGACGCCCGTCCAGATTATAGTCCTTCGAGCGGCGCACCAGCGCCTCCGATTCGTCGTACTCCTCCCAGAGGTCCGGTTTCCCGTCGCCGTTGGTGTCCTCCTCGAGCCGGACGAGACTTCCCTTGTCGTAGTGGTACCAGATATCGACTTTGCCGTCGCCGTCACGGTCCTTTTCGGCCCTCACGGCCTGTTCGGCATCGTCGTAGAACCACGTGAGATCGAGCGTTCCTGAAGTGCCGTCGCTTTCTTCACTTTTCACGAGTTTGCCCTGTTCGTCGAAGTGTTCACGGAGGTCCAGCCCGCCGTCGCCGTCCTCGTCTATTTCCTTGAGCCTGAGGATGTCCCCCTGGTAGCAATAGCGCGCCTCTGCCTTGCCGTCGCGGTTGGCGTCCACCTCGATGACCCTTGACCAGGGCGATTGCTCGAACCATTGGACCGTCTCGAAGAAGCCGTCCCGGTCCCGGTCTTCCTGGCTCTTGAACTTCCGGCCCTTTTTGAAGAGGACCCTGGAGGTGATCGAGCCTTCGCCCGCTTCGTCCCGTTCGAGCTTCACCAGTTCACCCTTCTGATAATACTCCCAGGCATCGATCCTTCCATCCAGGTCCGAATCGTTTTCGACCTTCTTTTTGTGGCCTTGCTCGTCGAACCGGATGGTCGCGTCGGTCTTCCCGTCCTTGTTTCTGTCGACTTTCTGCAGGGAAGGCTTCCCTCCTTTGAAAAGGGTTTCCGTGTCCTTGAAGCCGTCATTTTCAGTGTCGTAGAGCATTCGGGCGGGAACGCCCCGTTCGAGAAAGGTGACCCGGTCGATTCGGCCCTGATGGCGGGTGTCTTCCTCGATTGTTCGGGGGAGCCCGTTTCGGTCGAGCTGGAGAAACACGTCCATGACCCCGTCGAAGTTAGTGTCTTTTTCCTGTTTGGCGGGGGCTCCTTTCTGATAGCGCGTCACTGCATCGATACGGCCGTCGCCGTTGACGTCCTTTTTCTCCTCGAGGGGTTCTCCGTTCCTGAAGGTCATCACGGCCTCGAAGCGGCCGTCGTGGTCCAGGTCCTTCCGCTGCTCCTGCAGATTCCCCCGGAGGTATGTCCGCACCGTTTCCGCCTTGCCTGGGGCGTAAATTCCGTGCCGGCTTTCGGACGGCAGGCCGTCGGCCCCGTAGAAGATCATCTCATCCACCCGGCCGTCGCCGTTGGTGTCAGCGCGTCTTTCCACGGGCTTCTCGGCTTTGAAGAACTCCCAGACGTCGATCTTGCCGTCCTTGTTCGTGTCCTTGGTCACGGAGGCGAGTCTGCCCGCCTCGTACTGGTAAACCGTGTCGAATGATCCGTCTCCCGTGGTGTCCTTACGGATGGTCAGCGGGCGCTCGTTTCCGTCGAATTCGATCACTTGCTCCAGACGGCCTGTTTGGAGGGAGGCGCTTTCATGCCTGACCCGTTTTTCGGTCTCGAAATAATCCCAACGGTCCACTTTTCCGTCGAAGTTCCGGTCGGCTTCGACCCTGACGATCTTGCCGTCTTTGTAGTATTGGACGCGATCCATGACCTCGTCGCCGTTGGTGTCCACCTCCAGCTTCGACAGTTTTCCCTTCTTGTCGAAATGGGCGACCTGGTCGATTTTCCCGTCTTTGTCGCTGTCGTTCTGGACGATTTTATCCTTGGCCTCAGCCGGCAGGAACGGCAGGCATACGATGCCGACCGCCATCAAAGCGCTGAGCAGAACGGAGGCAAACCGTCGATTGCGAAAAATAGGCATGTTCCTATACGCCCTGTGGAAAACAAGGGGGAAGGTCTTGTCCGAGCAAAAGGCAAAACCTTCCCCAGTTCTTTGGGCTTCTTCTGCAGACTTCCGTCTAGAAAGTCCCGCGCAATCCGCAGAAGAAGGTCCTGCCTTCCCTTGGGAAGCCGTAGCCGGTCTCGTAATTTTCATCAAACAGGTTCCGGACGCCCACCTCGGCCACCAGGAACTTGCTGATTTCGGCCATGGCCTTCAGATCGAAGAGCCAGTAGCTGCCGAGTTCGGTCCACTCGTTGTTGGACTTTTCCTCCCATTGGCCGGCGTTGTACTGGATCTTGGTGAAGAAGGACAGCCACTCGTTGGCCTGGTACAGGTCGCTCAGATAGATCTGGTGCTCCGGGGACTCCGGGAGATGGTCGCTGACCCGGTCTGGTGAACGGTTTTCTGCATCGAGATACGTGTAGTGGGCTTCCAGGGTGTTGTTGGGCAGGAACTCCGATTTGAACCCCAGTTCGAGGCCCTGATGCCTGGCCTTGCCGATATTGTCGTAAAAATCGTTTCCCTGAAGTGTCGTTTGCACGATCAGGTTGTCGACGTCCGCGTAGAAGAGCGCCAGGGACGCGCTGCTCTTCCATGGCAGGGGGCGCTCCACGCCGATCTCGTAATTGACGGATTCCTCCTTTTCGAGGTTGGGATTGGGGGTGGCCGTCCCGAGCAGCGAGGAGTAGAGCTCTTTCAAGGTGGGGAAGCGGCTCTTGCTGGCTACGGAGCCATGGAACTTCGTGGCATCCTCGAGCGTATAGACCAGACCGCCCATGGTGTTGAACACGTCATCGTCGTCCCGCAGAGGTCCCCCGTTGGCATACTTGGTCTTCTGAACGTCGTAGCTGACCCCGAGGACCAGGTCCAGGCGGTCGGCGAGGGCTATGGCGTCTTCGAGGCCGTAGGAGTAGGTCTCGGCTTCATAGCGCTCCCAGAGCGTGTCGATGTCGTCCTGCTCTTCGTGGACGTCCTTCTTGTAATGGAAGGCGAAGCTCAGCTTGTTTCGGGGGATGTAGGTCGTTCTGAGGGTAAAGGAACCTCCCGGGGTGTAGTCGTCATAGGTGCTGTGAAACGCGTACTTCATGTTTTGCGAGTCGTAGGAGGGGCTGTCGTAGGAGTCCAGGACGTTGTAGTAAGTGTCGTAGTAAAGGCGCGTATTGGCTGTCAAGTGGTCCGTTATCTTGCTGTCTCCAATGAAGTAATAGGTCGTCTTTTCCCATTCGGTGAACCTCCAGAAGCGCTGCCGCTCGGTCGGCTGCACGTTGACCGGGAGTCCCCTCTCACTGTTCGTGTGCTGGACGCCGATGGCATACTCATGGCCCTCTGCGGGCATGAAGCCCACCTTGAACGAGCCGGCGATGCTTTCCATATCGGAGTTGTCCCTGCGTTTCCCGTCCTCGTAGTACCCCCGGAATCCCGGCGGAACCCTGATCGGCGTGAAGTCGTCCGACATCTTGAAATCGTCGTAATCGAGACCGGAGATGCCAGCCATCACATAGGCATTGTCGATCCTCGAGCCGAGGTTCAAGCTTCCTGAGGGCCCGTTTTCATCCACTTCGAACGAGTAGGAGCCTTCAAAGGGCTTGGAAGGCTTCATGGAAACCATGTTGATGACGCCGCCCATGGTGTTCGGGCCGTACAGCGTGGATGCGGCCCCTTTGGTCAGCGTGATCTGCGAGATGTTCCCCGTCGAAAGCTCGCTGGCGTCGACATATCCGTCCCAGGGAAGGTAGAGCGGGATGCCGTCGATATAGATGGGGACATATCGCTGATTGAAGCCCCGCACATTGACGTACGCCTCGTTTCGTGTGCCGGTCGACACGAATACACCGGGAAGTGTTTCGATCGCCTCGGATACGCTCTGGGCGTTCGTCAGATCCAACTCCTGCCGGTCGATGGTGTCAACTGTGGTGATCTGGGTGACGGTTTCCGCCTCCCCTGTCACCACAACCTCGCCCAGATCGAAGACGCCCGGCTGGGATGCGGCCTTTTTGTCCTGGGCTTGGGCGCCCGGCATGGACAGGGAAAAAACAAGAAAAAAACTTAGCAACAAAACCTCGACAGCGTGTTTCACTTTCATCTCTCTTCCTCCCTTTTTGTTATATGTTGATCAAACAGGTTTCTATGTTCTATTTTCTTCCGTGTTGCCGAAGCTTTTTTCGGCCCCAGGTTTGTGACTGCGCTTAAACGACATATAAACTATGTCAAAATAGACATATCTATGCGTACTAAAAGAACTTAATGTTTAAGAATTGACTGCTATGCAAAATAATGCTGTATTATATTTTTCCCTACGCAGATTCATCTCTGAACAGCAAAATCACTCACTCTTCCACGTATTTTTGCAACATTTGAGGAAGCTTTGTTTTCATTTGCTTGGCGGATACTCTGCATGGGATGAGAGGTGGCTGCCCCAACTTGTCAAGAACCTTCAATCCTCCTAAAGGATCCAACATATAAGTCATAAAGGCTATGGCCGCTTCCCTGTTGGGAGCGTTTTTTAGGAGGGTAACGCCATAGGTGCACGACTTCCCTTTCAATTCCATGAATTCCCCTGGCCCTTTTCCGGTGACTTTGACAAGGGCGTGGGAATAAGAAGAGTCGTACCGGTGACTCCCCAGATTGATTTCGTCTGGAAGAAGGACGAACCTCAAATCATGCTGCACTGCGACAGAAAGGTATTCCCATATGAAGTCTATTTCTCCGCTTTCAAGCAGCGAGACCAATTCGGTCGATTTGGGGGAAACATGCCTGCCTTGCCGGCCGGCGGTCAACCTCTTGTAAAGACCTGGCACGTTGTAATATTTCTCAGCCAATTGCATGACCATCAATGATCGATATCCGCAGGGGTCGAGGTTTGGGTCGGAATGGCCCCATGCAGTATCTTCCCGCAGGAGGATTTCGTACCAGTTGTGGGAATCGATCTCATCGGCGTATCGACTTCTGTCCGTGTAGCAGAGCACCAGTTGGTTCGTCGCAAAAAGAATATTCCAATCCGCGTGTTGGGGGATAAGCAGTTCGTCAATGACGGTGTAATCCGCCGATGCCATCACATCGCAAGGTTTGCCGAGCTCCGTGATCTTGCGAGCGGCCTTCTGACTCCCGCTGGCTTCACGGAGGATGTTCACCCTGGGATATCTTGACTCGAAGCATTTTTCCATCGCCTCGAAAGGTGCGGAAAGACTGCCGGCGTGGAAAATGATCAAATCGCCTCGAGGTTCGGCAACCGCGGAATATGGCAGTACCATCACGAAAAGAAGCAAAAGGGCGCAGATGATGTTGAATCGTTTACTTTCCACGAATCGTCTGTTTTGCACACGCGGTGCGGAATCTTCAAGCTTGAAGGATTGCCGCGCTCATGTTCGAATTTCGTTTACTTATTCTGTTCAGCGGACCCAAGAGAAATCACCTGGATCTTCTCGACAGCCTTGATATCCCGGTCGGCCATCAGATCGTCAGGGGGCACGAACATGAATTTCCCGTCTTTGTCGAGGGGTTCGCCATTGCGGTGGTCGGCAATGATCATTCGCTCCCCGGCAGGGTCCAGGAACACCTCGCCATAAGAAAGGAGCGAGCGATAGCCGTCGGGGGCCGATATCAGGAACACCGTGTTCAGATCGCGCGTCAGCCCGGCCTGATCTAGAACGGTCCTGAACTGGACCCCTTCCACGCGGTCGACCCCGTGGAATCCCCTGCCTTCACCCAAATGCCTGGTTTTCAGGCTCCGCCGCGGTTGATCGGGGAGTTCCGTAACCGTGATAGGATTCTTGACTGCGCCCGTGATGATGAACTCCGGGGAAAACAGCTTTTCCATCTTCTTCGCCGGCACGACCGGCTTCAGATCGACCACCTCGATGCTGGTGATTGCTTCGAGCGAGCGGTCCGCGTATTCATCGCCGCTCATGATGAGTTTGGGGAACCCGATGGTGCGGGAGAGCTGGTCGAGGCGAGGTTTGTAGACTTCCGGTGCGTGGCAGAGGGTGCAATCCTTGCGCGGCATGATCGGCTGGGCGGACAGCCCTAAGACGACTCTTCCCGGATTCTTGTAAAAGACCTCCCCCCAGGAGAGCGCAACCTGCTTGCCGGCCTTGTTTTTGACGACAATGGCCAAGTCGACATTCTTGTTGAAATCGGTATCCCCCTTGTGGATCCCGGAGGTTTCGAGAAGGGCCTTGAGGGGGACGCCTCGGTACAAGAAGGCCCCGCGGTATGTTCCGTCTTCAAAGACATCATTGAACTGTACCTCGACGGATTGGTAATGGGCAAGATCATCAAGGGAAAGATTCAGAGGACTCTTGACTGCGCCCGTGATGCTCAGGCTTGCGGGCACCTCCGCCCATGCCGGAGCGGCTATAAAGAGAAGGGCGGTCAGTGCGGATGCGAGAACGGTTCTTTTCAGCATACCATCTCCTTTGATTCTTCAAGTTGCTTTTAAGCCTGACGGTTAAATAGTTTCCATCCGGAAATGGTCTTTTTGGCCAATCTCGGCGTCAATCTGCACGTTTGCTTGTGCGGCGACCTGCAGGTCGCCTCCGCGCAAACGCTTGATTTCCTTGATATTGGCCAAAAATCCTCATTTCCGGATTGGAAACTTAGTCCTACCGCGAAATCATTTCCGGATGGACACTGTTATGAAACTTGGGGAGGGCTTCCCCTCCGCGATGCTCAAACCCTCATTCAGGGCTGGAGGACGGTGCACGTTCGGGGCCGGTTCGGGTTCTGCGGGGGCAAAACATTCGTCTGCCTTTCACCGGTTCGCGGCCGACCACGATGGCGTGATCCTCTGCCACGGCACGGAACCAGGCGGCTCCAGCACGCCCCCAGCGGACCAGGACCCCTTTTCAATTCCCAGACAGGTTTCCCCGACCCGAACCTCCCCGTGAACGGGGAGGTGGATCGAGATGGGAAACCAATCCCCTTAGGAGTAGGTGGAGGGTGATCAATTCCATGGTGCGCCTTGGCTTTATTCGGGTTTGAATCGCCCAGGGTGAGCAGACTGTTGGACTTATATCAATCGAGATACATCTTTGTCTAGCGAAAAAAAGAGGATGAAGCATTTTTTCCCTATCATTCCATGCAGTTCGTCTTTTCCGTTCTCCTCTGTTCAAAGTGTTCTTCCGTCCGAGGCAAACAGGCTGACGGCCAGAATGCGAGCCGAAAAGAACACGTTCTCAACTCCCTCCGCGCCATCCCGGCCCCGGATGATTTCCTCGCCAGGCTCCTTTGCACGGATCCTGTGAAGCCTGTGAAGCCAAGAGCCAAAAGGATTCCCCCCGCTCCCCCGGCGAAATGGCCTCAGCCGCTCAGCCGCTATAAGGTATGAGCAGCAGGGCTGTCCCGGAGAGACATCGGGATTTCCGAGATATTGACAGGGATCCCATGAAGGGTATATTTATAGATAGAAATATGTAAATCTAAGCCGATTTCTGGAGAACAGAGGAGAGGCTATCTGGAACTCGGTTGGAATCCGGGGATTTTTTGGCATCGAAAGGTGACGGGCGGTGGAGTGCAGATATGGATCGGAATAGCATTTCTCAAATCAGGGTGAAGGGTCAAACTGTAGGCATAATAGGCCTGCAGGCGGCTCTTGCCGATGTCTATGACGGGCCCATCGAGGGATCGGACGAAGACATCAAGGCTGAACTCTTAGAAAGGCTCAGAGGAAAGAATTATATTCCTGCCAGGGCCCTTGATGATTATGCCCGCGCATTCCTCCGCGAGTACAAAAAGCACTGCGGATTGCCTTATGAAGATGAGGCGGCCTGCGGCCGGCTGGATATTGCAATCCTCGGTCCGGGCTGTCCTCAGTGCGACCGGATGGAGATGGAAGTGATGTCCGTGCTGACGGAACTCGATCTGTCGGCAAGTATCCGGCATATTAGGGACATCAAGGAGATCGGAACCTATGGCGTAATGGGAATGCCAGCCCTTGTCATCAATGGGCGTGTTGTTGCATCAGGTGCAGCGCTCCCGCGGGCGAAAATCAGGACGCTCATAGAAAAAACTGATTTTGATTCGTTCAGGTCTGATAGATAACCAGTGTTCCTGCACATGTCTCCAAGGCTGATACAACGTGGATGGAACAGGGCGGCAGCGCATCTGGTTGAGATTGCCGATGGAGTTGCGGTGCAGGAAACAGACCGTAGCTCTTTCATATGGGCCTGGTGACAGTGATCTCCAGGTGGGGTATCGAAGAGCACCTTGATATGGACATCTATTTCACATTCGCTCGATCGGAAAAAATCAACTGGCTCTGAAAACCTTTGGAAAACGGCTCCCATACTTGGGGTCCACATCACTGGAAGGGAAAGGACCGGGCTGAGATGTGGCGGTTGATCGAGACGGAGGTTTATGACTCGAATCGTTTCGGTCACAGTATGAAAATCACAGCTCCTTCCTGCTATTTTACGTTGACGTAGTCATAGCCTTTGACGTCGCACCCATGGTACAAATGGCTCGTGGACATGATCGGCTTCCTCCTTCTTGGCGAATTGGCGTTCACCGGAAAGGAAAACGTCATCGTCCACTTTTTTCGACTCTCAGGTACGCAAAAACCGGATGAACTGTAACTTTTAGCTGTCTCATGCGATATTGACTTAACAACCAGGATGATCTGCCGCCCTTGACTTCGAGAAATTTTAATGGTTCTGGGTACTTGTGTAGTCCTGCAATCAAGACATTCCCTATTTTCTCTATCGTCGATTTGATCGAGACAGGGGGAGGCCTCACGGCCTTCGCTCTCCCACACCATCATGCGTACGGGTCCGTGCACCGCAGTTCATGTGGCGGAAGGTTGGGCATTAAACCTGAAGACGTTGAAGATTTGATGGAGGGCCGTCATGGGGCTCCGTATTCTGGTCATCTTCTTAGTTCTGTTCTGCTATGCCGGCCATCTTCATGCTGATGACCGGTTGAGCGGATATTTGTATGAGGATACGAAACGGCTGGTAAAACTCGTTGAGGATGCGGCGATGCTCCTGGAAAGCGAGGGTGGTGACTCCTTTGTCGAGTTTAACCGGAAGGGGTCCCGTTGGTTCGGCGATCACTGTTTTCTGTTTGTTTATGATAGCGCGGGAAAATGCATTTTTCACCCCGCCATTCCGGAGTTGGTAGGCAAGAACCTCATGGATCTCAGAGACATGAACGGCAAACCCATGGTCCGTTTCGTCACCGACGTCTGCAGAAAGCCTCAGAGGGATGCCCATGGCTGGGTTTTTTATCTCTGGCAGGAACAGAACGAGTTCGAGCCGAAGTGGAAGGGCGCCTATGTCCGCAAGGCGGTCATGCCCGATGGGCAGGTATGGGCGATCGGTGCCGGGCTCCATTTTCTCAAGATAGAGAAGGTCATGGTGCAGGAGAATGCCCAAAGCGCCGTGGACCTCCTGATGGCCGAAGGCAAGGCAACAGCATTCAAAGAGTTCCTCAACCCCTCTTCACGCTACAGTTTCTTCAATATCTTTATCTGGGTGACGGACGAAAGGGGGCGGGCCTTGGTCGATCCGGCCTTTCCGAAAAAGGAGGGTCGTGATCTCACCTTGTACCGGGACGCCATCGGGCGGCCCGTCATGAAGGAAATCATCGACAAACTCCAAAAAAACGATGAGGTATGGGTACAGCATCTCTGGCCCCGGCCGGGTTCCGTCGCTGCGTCACGCAAACTGGCGTATGTCAGGAAGGTCAGGATCGGCCATGAGACCTTTCTGGTCGGATCGGATTTCTTTCTTGCATCACCCATCTGGATGAAACAGTAAGGAGAGTGCCGTGGCCAAGAGACCCGAAAAACTCATCTACGGTGTCGACGACAAGCTGCCGTTCTTCTCATTGTTTCTCTTAGGCTTTCAGCACACTTTTCTCATGTCAAGCACGCTCGTGCTTCCGGTCGTCCTTGTGACGGAAATCGGCGGCGGCTTCGACCTGCTTCGCTCTGTTGTTGCGCTTACGATGATCTCCTCCGGGTTGGGTACCATCTTCCAGGCATTTCGGTTCGGCTGGTTTGGATCCGGGTACCTCTGTCCGAACCTGTGCGGGCCGAATTTCTTTACTGCCTCTATGACGGCGGCATGGCTTGGGGGTCTGCCCTTGATGCGCGGCATGACCATCGTTGCCGGTCTTGTCGAAATTGTCTTCGCCCGGGCGCTTCCGCGTATCAGATTTCTTTTTCCCCCTGAAATAACCGGCTTGGTGGTTTTCATGGTTGCGGTGGGGGTCATTCCGCTGGGCGTCTCCAAATGCCTAGGCATCAACTACGAAGGCGAACCAATCCAGGGAATGTGCGTGGCTGTGGCATTCGTGACCCTGCTCGTTATGATTGGCATAAATATCTGGGGCAAGGGGAGACTCAAACTTTACAGTGTCCTTGGCGGATTAATCACGGGTTATCTCTTATCACTCCCTGCCGGGTTGTTGACCAGGGAGCACTTTCATATGATTGACGCCGCACCGTGGCTGGCATTGCCTTCAACGAAAGGGATGCTGGACATCACTTTCAAGTGGTCGCTGGTCCCAATCTTTGCCATCGTCTCTATTACCGGGGCGCTCAAGTCATTCGGCAATCTCATCATGTGTGAAAAGATCAATGACACGGAATGGACACAGCCTGATACGAAGCGCATCGGCAACGGGCTTGTGGCGGATGCCTGCTGCGTGACGGTCTCGGGTCTGCTGGGAGGAATGGCTTCAGACACCTCGGCAAGCAATGTAGCGTTCAGCGCCGCCTCAGGTGCTACCAGCCGTTACATCGGGTACATGGCTGGCGCGCTCTTCATCCTCTTCGGTTTCTTTCCTAAGATAACCGGAATTCTTTCACTCATGCCGATGCCGGTGATGGGGGCCATCCTCATTTTTGTCACCTGCTTCATGATCATTTCAGGGATTCAGATCATACTTGGGGCGGGTATAGATAACCGCAAAACCTTTGTGATCGGCATATCGATTATTTTCGGATTGAGCCTTGATCTGCTCCCCTCCCTTTTTGTCGACATTCCTCATGCCATCAGACCGCTCTTCGAGTCATCGTTGACGCTGAGCACCGTAATCGCAGTTTTCCTCAACCAGGTCCTGCGCCTGGGGAAAATGCCGAAAACAACGTGACTTGCCAACGATTCTCAGGATCTTCCCTGGTTCTGTAAAATACCCGGACTATCAAGGTTCTAGCCCAAGTTTGCCATTTTTTTACCAAGGGCTGAAATTTCACTATGTTCGGCGATTTTGTGGCCACTACTCATTTTACGGTCGCCATTTTCTTGGCCTGGGGACCTCCTTTAGCCCCAGGTTCTGATAGGCTTCCTGATGTTCGGGTTCAACGCTGCTACAGAGGCGCAGGTGCTTGCGCTGGACCGTGTCTTGTTCTTTCACATTGAACTCGATGGTCAGTCGTTGGTGGGTCGAGAGGATATCACGGCTAGCGGTCACCTTTCTTGCGGAGCGGTCGGAAGATAAAAAAAGTTGAAAGAACCCGTGAAGTTCCTTTTGTAAGTAGTTTCCATCCGGAAATGGTCTTTTTGGCTAATCTCGGCGTCAATCTGCACGTTTGCTTGTGCGGCGACCTACAGGTCGCCTCCGCACAAACGCTTGATTTCCTTGATATTGGCCAAGAATCCTCATTTCCGGATTGGAAACTTAGTCCTACCGCGAAATTATTTCCGCGCTTCAGTTTTTTTCCACACCCTGTTCCGGATCTCATGCGTTTTTAGAGATAGAACCATTTTTCAGATAACAAGGAGGTACCCATGCAATTCCTCAGATCTTCATTACTGGGTTTCCTGGGGGCTATCCCGGTGTTTTTCACCTTCCGGGAGGCCTTTGCCCAAGCGAAAGGATACAGCGACTGGCACACGGGGCCGTGGATGATGGACGTCTGGGCGTGGACTTGCGACGGAAAGGTCCCCGGATCAAAAATACGCCTCAGGGAAGGAGATTATGATCCAGATCGTGCTGGAAAAATCTCTCACCGAAAAATCCACTATCCACTGGCACGGCGTTCCGGTCTCTGATAGTGTGTTGAAAGATCTACCTTTGACACGCTGGGGAAAAATGCTCAGATGCTAGGCCTGCGAAATCTCGAGGAATAGGGAGATTCCTTCAAAATGGTGAACCCGCGGCTAACCCCTGGCGAATGGATCCAAAAGGACACCGTTCTCTTGAACCGGAAGGGCCAGGCGGAAATCGATTTCATGGGAGACAACTCCGGGCATTGGTTGCAGCACTGGCGCAACCTCTAACACTTGATGGCGGCGATGGCCAACGTCATGATGGTGAATGCTCGGAAAGACTCAAATCTATTCCCAGGGAGGTGAAGACCCCATGACTTTCCGGCACAAGAACTTCAAGATTTTCGCCATCGTTTTCCTGATTCTGGCGATCTGCGCCCTCCATTACCTCACGGTGCCCGAGCGAATGGTCCGCCACACCGCCTACCGGATGCTCTTTTACCTCCCCCTGATCCTGGGAAGTTTCTGGTTCGGCCTGAGGGGAGCCGTGGCGGTCTCAGCGGCGGCCACCCTCTTCTATCTTCCCTTCGGGATCTACCGGTGGCGAAGTTTTTCGCATGATTTCAACCTCCTCTTCGAAGGCGCCCTGTATGTCTTCATCGCCCTGGTCCTGGGCTACCTGGCGGAGAAAGAGAGGAAGGAGCACGCCGCACGTTTAGAGGCCGAAAAACTCGCCGCCATAGGAAGGGCAGTGGCCGAAATCGCCCACGACATGAAATCCCCCTTGATGGCCATCGGAGGATTCGTGAGCCAGGTATCCAGGGAGCTGCAAGCTGATCAGAAGAGTCGCAAGAAGCTCGAACTCGCGGTGAGCGAAACAGCCCGGCTGGAGGCCATGGTCAAAGACATGCTGGACTTTGGGCGCCCGCTCGAACTCGACAGGAAACCTGAAAGCGTCAACGGTTTGTCGGAGGAATGCGCAGCGGCCCTCGGACCCGTGGCTCAGGCGGGGGGTGTAGTCCTCGAAACAGACCTCGACCCCAAGATCGCACCCCAGCTTCTCGACAGAAATAGAATGAAACAAGTCCTTGTCAACCTGCTGACGAATGCCATTCAGGCATCGCCCTCCGGTCAGACGGTCCAGATCCGAACCCGCGTGGAAAAAGGTGAAACAGTGCTCGAGGTTTCCGATTGCGGCTGCGGCATCGAGGAAGGGCAGCGCGCCAGAATATTCGAACCTTTCTATTCCACCAAGAAGAGTGGCACCGGCCTCGGGCTTTCCATCGTCAAGAAAATCGTGGAGGCTCACGGAGGAACGATTTCCCTACGTTCAAATCCCGAGGGAGGCGTCACGTTCTCTCTGCGGCTGCCGACCGTTTCATAACAGTTTCCATCCGGAAATGGTCTTTTTGGCCAATCTCGGCGTCAATCTGCACGTTTGCTTGTGCGGCGACCTGCA
>ENA-OSEO01001276-OSEO01001276.1-sediment-metagenome-genome-assembly--contig:-NODE-1276-length-48140-cov-8.692362_pt1 | contig 48140 bp, 48 predicted proteins | sample MGYA00237883_ERZ534232 | MGnify/ENA metagenome assembly ERZ534232 | reverse complement strand
CAATTTCCATAAAATAAATTCATATTTAATAAGAATTTCAGCTATCCCCTTCAAAAAAATAAATACTATGTTTGTAATGAAGTATGCTCTGAAAAAAGTTTATGAAGAGAGTGATTTACAATAAACAGGTACCCTACATTATTTTGATAATATTTTTTTTATTGTTCCTTTTCATGGGCATCGCCAATCACTACTTTTTCAGAACAGTTACTTTTGATTATGGCAATTACAACTTTGCCTTTTATGATTATTCCCATTTCAGGATAAGCTCCATGCCAACCTACTCGGGGAAATTCATACAGGATCATTTTTCGTTTACCCTGATGTATTTTATCCCGGTTTACTGGCTGCTTAACTGGCTGACCGGCACCTATACTTTAATAATTATCCAGTACTCCTGCGTTGCAATTGCAGCCTGGTTTACATTAAAACTAATTAGCCTGAAAACAGATAATCATCTTTTGACCGCAGGAGCGATGATATATTATTTTACATTGCACGGGAGATTTACTTCTTTCTCATGTGACGTGAATATCGCGGTAATAGCATCATGCTTTATCCCGGTTGTCGTTTACTTTTTTCAAGTTGAAAAGTATAAAACTGCACTGGTAGTTTTACTTCTTGCCCTTTTTTCACGGGAAAATATTCCCTTATGGTTCATATTCGTTTTTATTGTACTTATAACTGAAAATCATAAAAATAGGAGAGCTGTCATTTACAGTACCTTAGGAATATTAATATCAGTTATATATTTCATAATACTTTTTAAAATATTAATTCCTTCAGTTGAAGATCATGAAAAGCAGTTTACATTATTTAACTACTCTGCCCTTGGAGAAAATCCAGGAGAAGCTCTGTCATTTGCAATAAAGAATCCGCTGAGAACCATAGAACTTTTTTTTGTAAATCATATTGATAATCCGGCTTATGATGGCGTCAAAGGTGAATTTTATATCGTTTATCTGATTTCCGGAGGATTTATCCTATTGCTCAGACCACAATATATTATTTGGTTCATTCCGGTGATAGCTCAAAAAATGTTTAATGATTCATTTATAAGATGGGGCATTTCCACTTATTATTCTATTGAGGTTGTTACACTTTTACCTCTATCTGTATTTCTTATCATATCAACGCTAAAAAACAAATTGTTGCAGAATATTCTTGCAATCATTGTGTGTTTTGCCACCGTTATAACAACCATTTATAAACTTGAACCTCAAAATTGCCTTCTCCCATGGAGTTTAAATCCTGCAAAAGAAAAAATATGGAATAAAGCTTTTTTTACAGCTCCTTTTGACATTCTGAAGGTGAATAACATCTTAAAAATGATACCAGACAGTGCCGGAGTAAGTGCTTCGGATCATCTTTTCCCGCACCTGTCACAAAGGAAATATGTCGCTCTTTTCCCGGAAATTAAAGATGCTGATTATATTGTATTCTCAGTATTCGATAACAATTTTATGCTTTCGCACCAGGAAAATGAAGATCAGCGTTTCAAAATCATTTCTGATTCATCCTGGCAAGTTGTCGGTCGTGAGTTTCCGGTATTTTTGTTTTGGAGAAATTCTGATTCTGACATTTACCAGGATTCTAAATCTTTACAGGTATTAAAAAGTGATACAATATTTTGCAGTTTTGAAAATACAGATACAGTTAATAACCTGGTGAGATCACGAGACAACAGAATAGTAGAAAAAGTATCGCTGCTTACAAATGAAATGGCTTTCAGCGAAAAAAAGAGTGTTAAACTCACTCCTGAAAATCCATTCAGTTCCGTTTATAAATTAGAGAATATTAAAACAGGATGCAGAGTTAAAATCTCAGCATGGAGTTATAGCACCGAAGAATTCAACGCAAATATTATTGCTGGTTGCGGAGATAACTTTAAGTTTAACAGTAATGAGGCAGACACAGTTGCTGAATCGGGATGGAAAAGACTGACTTTAAACTTTTGGGTGCCAAATGATTCATCGGAGTGTGGATTCAGTTTTTGGAACAATGGAACACAACCAGCCTGTTTTGATGATCTGCAGGTAGTTATAAATTTCTATAATTAATTCAATTTTCATAATGATATTTACCCACTGCAGATTAACCGGAAATATTCGGAAAACTGCTTTTAAAAAACTAATCTAATTAAATACAGTTAGTTATAATAAACATCATATATAAACCAATAATTTTCTTTTTAAAATAGATCCGGCTATTTAAGGTCTATATTCCGCAGATCATATATGTGTACATTCTTATAAACGACCATCTCATCTTTAATATAAGGCTGTAACACTTCCCGGTTTAGAATTTCAGGATCATTGATGATCAAATATTTAGCGCCCTGGTTAATACGCTTTCTGAAAATTTCGTCTTTTGAAAAATCACTTGCAAAGTCTGTATATCCGTTTCTCTCCATATAATATAATGTAGCGCATACAGACCCATCAGGAATGGAAATCACCTTATCCTCTTTTTTAATTCCATGCTGAATAAAAATTGGTTCCAGCTCAGTCAGGGCTTCAAGTTTAGTCATATACCAGTCGTTCATCCAGCCCCTGTGTCTCTCGTCAAGCTGTGTCTTACAATGCTGACTGCTATAAATAAGTAATCCGACAAGAATAAGATATAAAACCGGATGTGCCATGACTTTTTTATCCTTAAAGTGATAAAAGAACATCACCCATACATACACAAGAACTATTAACATATTGATGAGATAATAATCATGTGCTTCAAGCACCTGAAACCATAGTGCAAGATACATTGCCATTCCCACTGGCAGGATAATAAGAAAAAATCTTTGAAAACTATTCATCTTTTTAAATGAGAAAAGAAGAATAATCCACATTACCACAGTAATATATTGAATTATATTTAAAAAATAATCTTTGAAAAATATAACCTTAACATGATCAATAACCTTTTCAAAAAGTGCCCTGTCCATTTCCCAGACCGGCCAGATACCATGATATGAAAAAGATCCCCCATATATCTCATTATAATGATCTACATAAATATACCAGGCAAATGAAGAAATCACGACAATAGCAATTTGAATTATGTAGACCATCTTCAGAGAGATCCTTCGATTCTCTTTTTTAATAAAAATATTTTCATAGAATAACCATCCTGCCAAAGCTATAAATGATATTGCCGCAGCTATCTTTATTAATATAGCCAGACTGAATAATATAGTAGCTATCCATAGAATATACAAACTATCTGATTTCGAATACCTGAAAATAAAATACCATGCAAGTAAAACCAATCCAAAGGCGGGACCGTTCGGCATAAAATTCATAGAGTAAAAAACCAGCATTGGTGAAGTGAATAACAAAAGGCTAAGAAATCCGGCTAAAAATACATTCCCTGTATATTTTTTTGTCACTTCAAAAAGCGTCAGTAATCCAAGTACAAGAATGGAAAGATTAATGATCCTGAAAAGTCCTTCGCTTTTTCCGAATATTTTCCAAAGTTGTCCGACCAGATAATAAATCAGCGGAAACTCAGCAGCTGATTTTCCGGACAATCCGTCATCAAGAAAATGATTCTGTATCTCGGGTTCCCATAGAGAAATATTCTTTTCATAATAATTTTGTGTCATCGACAGACAATCAGTCTGCCGCATAATATGAAGAGACTGAGGCCTGATAAAGAGGAGTTCATCCAGATTATAATAATACCCCTGGACCACGATTAAAATGACTATAATTATCAAGTTATACCTCTTGAAAAATCGGGTTACAGTCTTCATGTTTTTTCGTTATTTTTTGATTAAAAAAGAACATGCTCTTTTTTTAAAAAGCTATATGTTTCTCTAATATATTTTTACAAAACAATCAGTAGCTTTTAATATCCACTCTCATCTCTTTAATTAAAAAATGTTTTCTCCCTGTATTCCATATATATACACCAATCTCTGAGCTTTCCGGAATATTACCTGGCATCTTAATATTCATCTCCATATTTTTCCACTCATTACCCTGTGATATAAGATCAGACTTTTCGTATCTTAACTTATTACCCTCATTTTCAACTGATAAAACCAGAAGTGCTTCATCATTAGATATTTTCTCAAGAGCCATATAGTTTAGTGAAATTTTCAGTTCCATAACTTCCTTTCGCATAACCTTTTGTACCGGTATAATTATCGTAGGACTGAACTCACGAGATTTATCCATCTCCCAGACTTTTTTACCGTCAATTTCTTTAACACATTCATTGATATAGTTCTCAAAACTCAAAATATGCTCAAAATGGCTTGTAATAGCAACCATATCTTCCTTCTCTTTTGATTTTTCATTAATCTGCACACTGTAATCATGTCCGCCGAGAACAGTGACCTTTTCTACCGGATAAAATGACTTTATCTTTCTGAGGTAAGGATCATTTTCAAGTGCTTCCGGCGAAACCTCTCCTTCATTGGGTCCGAAATGGGCATCCCATATTAGTATATCACCCCAGTCCATGCTGTTTGACGGCTGCTGCTTATCTGCCACTCCCCAGTTACTGACATCAGTATCATACGGATCAATCTCCAGATAATGAACAACCAAGGGATTAAAATAGTAAACCTTTGCTCCTTCGTGGTTATACCGGATATGATCTGTGCCTTTTCTGACCAGCTCCTCTGTCGGGTCTGATTTTAATGGTAATTCATTTTTTGTAAAAAGCAACACTATTTGAGTAAATGCAATAACAGACAGCACTCCATATACAAAATATCTTTTATTTACAAACTTAAATAACAGATCATGAGATTTCATTGCTGTCAGTGCAGCCAGAGGAATGATCCCTCCCATAACCCTTTCCAGTCCCAGCGAACCTCCCGTACCTCTCCACCAGACATAACTGTGTGCTGCAAAATATATCATCCAACTGCCGGCAATCAGAATAAAAAGTATCAGGTTGTTGTCTCTTACCGACAGCTTCTTAAATAATTCGTATAACCAAAATATTACTCCCGGCACCAGTAAAATAATAAACGGTATTCCAAATATTTCCGGGCTCTTTTCAATAAAATGGAAAAGGTCACCGCGTCCGTATATGCTTTCACCCAGTGAATACGGCATTCTGTTTATCAGCCATAAAATATCGTCGAAAACAAAATATCCTGATAATGAATAAAGTATTATACCAGTTGATAGCCAAAGTATCTCAAACGGTCTTCTCTTCAACAATAAAGCCAGTGCAAAAAGAGGAAGCAGTATTATTCCTTCTGTCCTTACGAAAGGTATAAATGAAATAACTACAGCCGATAATGAATACCTGTTCCGGATAAAAAGGTATATCGCAGCAATCAGGATAAAACTGAATAACACCTCTGTTAAACAACTTATCACCAGAAAAAAGTAAACCGGTGAAAATGCTATTAAGATAATTGTGAAAACGGAACTGCCCGGGTACAGATGTTTCGCCGTTTTAAAAGACAACCATAGTGTCAGAACAGCAATCAAAATGTTAAATGCCCTGGCAACTGTATATCCGAAAAGTGTAAAAGGTGCAAGTAATGCAGTATAAACAGGCTTGCCCCACAGGTCTAAAAACAGTTCCGGGTATTTAAAAGCGTATCGTGCTATCTGATAATGGTTAATATTGTCAGCTCCCCCATATGTGCTGCCGTTAAACAGAAGAAGAAATACCTGAAGTAAAATAAATGATGAAAAAAATATATAACTAATATGTTTTTCGGCATTTGCGGACATATCAGGTACGTTTTACAAACAAATTATATTTCAAAATACACCATAATGCCCTGAACCCGTCACGCCAGCCTATCTTCTTCCCCTCCTCGTAAGTCCGGCCGTAATAAGAAATCCCTATTTCATAAATTCTTACTCCCGGTACTCTCGACATCTTCGCCGTAACCTCCGGCTCAAAACCAAATCTCTTCTCCTGCAGATCAAGGTTCTTGATAATATCAGCCCGGAAAAGCTTATAACAGGTCTCCATATCTGTCAGATTCAGATTGGTAAACATATTAGAGAAAAAAGTAAGGAACCTGTTCCCGATCGAATGCCAGAAAAACAGGATCCTGTGCGGATTACCGCCCATGAAACGTGAACCGTATACTACATCGGCATTATCTTCGGCCACAGGCTTTAACAGATCGTTATACTCTCTTGGATCATATTCCAGGTCAGCATCCTGAATAATAATACAGTCGCCCGTCGCCTCTCTGATACCCCTGTGCAGTGCAGCGCCTTTACCCATATTGACATGCTGATGAAAAATCTTCATAGTCTCTTCGGGGTGATTCTTAATAAATTCCTCTATTACAGCAACTGAATTGTCAGAAGAACAATCGTTAACCATGATTATCTCCTTTTCATAACCATACAAAAGTTTAACATCCAAAATCCTGTTCAGGATTTTTGTTATTGTTTTTTCCTCATTATATACCGGTATAACAATTGACAATCTTCTGGTCATCAGCATCTGTTTTAGCGTTTAATTAATTAAATATATAGCTTCCTGTATTACAACAGAGAAATTTCCTGACACAATATTAGTTAAACAAAATGTAACCGGCCAACATGAATCCTAAATCTTAAAATAAATTTATTCTCCTGTTTTAATCAGATAATTGGTAATTAATGACTCTTCTCTTGACTTCGGATTTAAAAATTCCAAAGTGATCCGGTTCATGCCCCTTTGCCTGATTTCATAAACGGTATCAATAGGGTAATTCATATTCAATACATCATTATATTTTGTTTTATTGGTATAAATCCATGAACCGGGCTTTCCCAGAGTCTTATATAAATCTTCCCAGTTATCAATGTCAGTTACCTTATCTTCGGCATAAAAAAACAACTCATACTGTTCAACCTCAAAATTATAAAGCCTGTCACCACTGTCCCTGTTTTCTTCAAAAACACTCAAAACTTTTCTGCATCCCTGGTAGGAGTATAATTGGGGTATAATAACGGAATTCAAAAAGAGGTTAAAAGTTCCGGTGACGATTAAGGACGCTAAAATAATCCTGACCGCTGAATTGTCGTTTATGCGATAAACGGCATAGAGCACCACTCCTGATACAATAATTAACAAGATAGCTAACCAATGAACATTTTCTGCGAAGAAAAAAACTGTAAACAGTAAAAACAGGAATATCGCTGTAAGCAATAGTGCCTGAGCCATGATCAATTTCCTTATCTTCTCACCAGGCAGTTTCAGCCAATAATCTGACCACCCTGCAATAACGACCGAAAGAGGAGCAGTCATAACCATCATATAATTGGGAGCTTTACCTTTTGCGATGCTCAAAATGATCAATATGATCAAAACACTACCCAGTATTGCTGCCCTCATAGCATCCCTGCTCCTTCTGTCTGTCCAGCTCCTTATTTCCAGGAATATTGCGATAACCAGAAATACAGTCCATGGAAGAAAGGCCCAGATAAGGTTGTAAATGTAGAACAGGGGATCGGAGTTTGAACCGGCAACCTGTCCTGTAATACGGCCAATATTGTTATCTATGAAATAAAACCTCAGCCCCTCCCATCCAAAGCTTTTATAAAGATGATGCAAGGTCGGGGAGATTATCAGTAAAACAATCAGAATACCTGCCAGCCATTTCGGATTAATCAACTGACTGAATTCCTTATTCAATAAAAGATACAGCACTACGAAGAAAAACGGGATCACCGCTCCTATGGGCCCTTTTGTGAGCATAGCCAGACCAATTCCCGCAAATCCCAATATAAAACTGAGGATATTTTTCCTATTCAGGTGTACTGCAAGTTGCCATAATGCCAGTGAAACTCCTGCCTGTAACACAGTATCAGTGTGTAAATCAAGAAAATATAAAAAAAATATCTGCGATGACCCGGCAATGATCACTGCAAGAATACCTGCATTGCGATTAGTGAGCATTTTGGCAAGTCTGAAAATGAAATATATACTGCCCAGTCCGAACAGAAAAGGGAATAGTTTAAATGCAACATTAGTATTTCCAAAAAGTTTAACACCCAAACCGGCCAGCCAGAAGAAAAGATGAGGTTTCTGATCATAAGGCTCCCCGTTTATCGTAAGATTAAGCCAGTCGCCCGATTTAGCCATCTCCCGCGATATTACGGCATACAGTCCCGAGTCGCCAGTCAGGTCAATAAAAAGACCTGCCGAGTATGTAAGAGCTATCAATACTATTGCATAACTCCATAAAAGATATCTGTAATTTTTATGCACAGGTATGATCAATATTTCGCACCGGCAAATTACGGATTTAACTAATATTTTGGAAATAATTATCGTAATGAGTATTAAATTTAAAGAATTACACTATTTTGTGCGATCCAAAAAGGTCAGTATGAATAAATCTTTAGTAAATAAAGATGCCAGCTTCGGAATCATATCAGCGCCAAAAGGGAAAAAGCAATAAATTGAATCTTTTTACCGTTGAAAAGGTCAGATAATAACTCTTATAAGTAAATTTGTAAAAAAAATTATGGAGAAAACGGCCATATTCCCGGGTTCTTTCGATCCTTTCACAATCGGACATGAGTCAATTGTAAGAAGGGCTATTCCCATGTTCGATAAAATAATCATTATGGTGGGCTTTAATGCCAATAAAAAGTCATTTTTCCCTCTTGAGAAAAGAGTAAAATGGATCAGACAGGTTTTTCAAAATGAAAAAAGCATAGATGTAAGGGTTCATGAGGGCCTGACCGTAGACTTCTGCAAGGAGGTGGGAGCAAAATATATTCTCCGGGGATTAAGAACATCATCCGATTTTGAATATGAGCGTGCTATTGCCCAGGTTAACAAAAAGATGCACCCCGAAATTGAAACTATATTCCTGCTGACACTACCTGAGCATACACCCGTAAATGCAACAATTATTCGTGATATTGTTTTTCATGGTGGTGACGCAAGTATGTTTCTTCCTGCGGGACTGGATATTAATGAATTCAGAGATACAGTGAAGTGATAAAGGGGTTCATACCGGCTTATAAAAGGGCACAGGAGTAGCAGAGAGGCTGAACCGGCAAGGACTTAAAAGCGCTATCTGATACCTTTCTTAATTACCAATTAAATAAAATGAAGATTCCTCTGTATATATATCTGATACTGCTGGTGAATATGACTTTCGGGTCGACCACTATTGAAGTGAATAATCCGGCATATGCCGGGAAAGAACTCCATTTTTTTAAATATTCTGATCCGGTTACAACCGATAAAATCCCTGTTTTTTCGCTGAAAATTAACTCAGAAGGATTTGCAACAGAAAAAATTCAGGTTAATGGCACCATTTTCGTGTGGTGTGACTTCGACATATACAGGGGAATGCTGTTCCTGGAGCAGGATAAATCATGCGAGCTGCTTTTGCCTCCTGTGCGCGAAAAGTCCTTTTCTGATGAAAAAAATCCATATTTTGAATCTGTAGAGTTCTGGTTTTTAACAAAATCGGGAGAAGCACTGAACGATAAAATTTCAGAATTCGACTCTAAAATGAATTCCCTTACCGGTAAATATTTCAACCAACTATATTTCAACCAGTCGGAAAGTGCATTCGACTCCTTGTCGCTTATACTGGACAGGGACTTTAACCAGCCTGTCCCTGAAACATTCCGGATCCATAAAGAACTTAAGTTAAAAGCAGTAGAAGCAGATGTCCTGAGGTTTTCCCCGTCTCAAATCTCTGAAATGCCGGCAAAGGTTGATCCGGCTTTCTGGGAACATCCGGCGTTTATTGAACTTTTTGAAAAGGCTTATTCCAACAAACTTAGTTTCGAATCAAAATCAGCATTAAACAGGAACTTAATGAGAGCTGTTAACCAGGGGGATATTAAATATATTTCAAATTTCCTCATGGAAAAATATCATCTGACCGGTATGGCCGCAGACCTTGCTTTGCTTAAGTTGCTGCATGATGGTTACTACTCAGGAGATTTTTACGAAAATGCAATCCTGTATATGATCGCATCAGAAAAATTTTCTGCTAATACAAACAGCAGAATCCGGGAAATCTCATTGAATGTACTCAATAAACTGCAACACCTCCGGAAGGGCACACCGGCGCCGGTAATCTGCCTTAATAACACCAATGGCAATAAAGTTTGCAGTAACAGTGACAATGGAAAATTCAAATACCTCATTTTTGCTGATACTGAAATGATTGTCTGCCGCGAACATCTAAAATACCTTACCAGGATAGACGAGCAGTTCAGCAATAACCTGGAAATAATAATTGTCCTCAAAAAAACCGACATCATTGAGATGAAAATATTTCTCGATAAGCAAAAAATTCCGGGAATTCATTTAGTTGATGAGAGCGGCAAATATACTGAGGACTACAAGGTCAGAGCCTTTCCTCTCTGTCTGCTGCTTAATAATAAACATGAGGTGGTGCTGAAGCAGGCCAAAGCCCCTCTCGATGGTTTTGAGCAGCAGTTCAGACTTATACTTCAACAAAGATAAATTCTGTTTTAATAATATAGACTCAAAACCGCTGCAATATTTTAAACCAAAAAACTGATCAGGATTCCCTGTAAAGATTGATGATCTGTTTTAAATTTTCATAGGTATTTGCCATCACCCTGTCTAAATCTGTATGCTTTATCCATTGTATCTCTGTAATTCCCTCCTCAGTCTGCGGAGTTCCCTGCATATAACCCCCATACTTCATTTCAAACCAAAATGTCTCTTTTAATATCCAGGCACCTCTGTCTCCGGTGTATGGTGATTTATAAATATGATAGGTAGAAGGTAATGCTTTTACGATTTCATGCCCTTTGATTCCGCACTCTTCCTCTACCTCACGAAGAGCAGCCTCCTCAGGTGTTTCTTTCTTATCTGTTTTGCCTTTAGGCAAATCCCAAACTCCCCTTCTGAAAATAAATAAAATTCTTTCACCGGACAAAACAACTCCGCCGGCAGCCTGAATGAATTTGAAGGCGGGCTTAAACACATCGAAAAAAAATCTCTCCGGATCAGGATGACACAGCGTGACATTCTTTAAATCGCCTGACACAAAAGAGTTAAACCACGTCCTGACATCATCGGTCGCAGAATCCCTACCTGATCCCTGACTTGAACTGTTTAATGTTATATTATCGCCGGCGCTGATCTCTATATAGCGCTCATTCAGAAAAACTTTATACTTTTGTTTCATACATTACAACAAATTAGATTATGGTACAAACACAAGTTGAAGTTGCAGCAAAACTTCTGGAAATTGAAACTATAAAAATCCAGCCTGCCAATCCGTTTACCTGGGTTTCAGGATGGAAGGCACCCATTTATTGCGACAACCGGAAAATTTTATCTTACCCTGAAGTCCGTTCATTTATATGTGACAAATTTGTTGAAATTATTCGTGAAAAGTATAAAAATGCAGAGGTAATTGCAGGTGTAGCTACGGGAGCAATCGCCCATGGGGTTCTGGTGGCCGACAGACTTGGGTTGCCATTCATATATTTACGGTCTAAGCCTAAAGGTCACGGACTGGAAAATCTTATTGAAGGCGATCTCAAAAAAGGTCAAAAAGTTGTTGTAATTGAAGATCTTATTTCAACCGGCGAGAGCAGTCTGAAAGCGGCAGAAGCTGTAAATAATTTTGGAGGTAAAGTAATTGGAATGCTCTCCATATTCACCTACGATTTCAATATTTCAAAAGAGAAATTCAGATCTGCCGGAATTGAACTGACACCCCTTAGCAGTTATCCGATACTGATTGAAATGGCATTAAAACTGAAAAAAATAACAGAAGATCAGGTTAACACTCTGATGGAATGGCGCGAAAATCCTGACCGTTGGGGAAAATAATTAGTCATGGGCATAAATAAATATGTTAGCGATGTAAAGGTCATCGAACACAATCAGCAAATAGTTTTTGATTATTTATCAAATTTTGAAAATCTTTCAGAGTATCTGAATTCGGGTATTATAGAAAAAATAACCAAACAGGTACCTCAGATCAGAATAACAGATTTCAAATCTGACCGTGATTCATGCCGGTTCAATTTAACGGGTCTGGGCCTCGCAGAGATTAAGATAGTGCAGAGAGAACCCTATAAAACCATTAAAGTGGAAAGTTCGGGTTCATTACCTCTGAGTATGGTTTTTTGGATACAGTTACTCCCGGTAACGGCATTTCATACCAAAATGAGACTCACCCTCCATGCAGAATTAAGCACAATGGTGAAAATGCTTATTGGTGACAAACTGGATGACGGAATTAACCAACTTGCAGACAGGCTGGCTAACCTGCCTTATAAATGATGATTTTATCTGACAAATTCAATCTCTTTAAAAAGATGTTCAGAGGTATTGCCTGCCCTGTCTTCAGTAATCAACTGGCCATACTCTCCTATTCCTGCAATGCGTGCTTCAAACTGCTTCCCGTCTTTAAGGAAGTATGCCCATTCCGCTTTGAGGTAAAGATTGTCAAGATAGTCTGAATCTATCCGGGCAAGACTTCCGGATTGAAGTTTATCATACCATTCAAAGAATATTTTTACCAGACAATCTGCAAGATCCTCAATTGAATATTCCTCTCCGGTGAGTATCTTTAAAGATACCGGATTGGGCAAATCACTGCCAAAGACTGTCTGATTTACATTCAGACCCATGCCAACAACGGAGGCATATATATTTGCACCCTGAACAATATTCTCAATCAGTATACCACTGATCTTTCTGTCGCCTGCATAGATATCATTTGGCCATTTGATCGATATTCCTGAAGTTTTATCTTTTAACAGATCAGCCAAAGCAAGACTTGCAATCTTTGACAGATAAAACTGCTTTTCAGCTTTTAAAAATCGTGGAAATAAAATGATACTGAGTAAGAGGTTCATGCCGGGTTCACTCTTCCATGAATTACCCCTGTGACCTCTCCCCTGTTCCTGCCAATGTGCCAAAACGACAGTGCCGTGAACAGCCCTGTTGCTCTTTATCAACTCCATGGCATAATTATTGGAAGAGACTGTCCGGGATAATATAATTAGTTGTTTATCTGTATTCAACATGACAAAAAGTTAAAATATTTTATACATATTTAAAGTGCAAATCAGAAACATGATTAAAAATAGAAAAAAGAAGTAAACCAAAAAATATATCTTTGTAAGGTTAATAATCGTTTATGAATAGAAACAAAGAAACTAATAATAAAATTATTGAAGCAGTTCTTGAAGGAATAAGAAAGATAAAAGGGAAAGATATTACAATTGTTGATTTAAATACAATACATCATACTGAATGTGGGTATTTTATTATTTGCCATGGTACTTCTTCAACCCAGGTAAGCTCTATCGCTCAATCGGTGGAAGAAACCGTTGCAGAAACTGCCGGCATAAATGCCTGGCATACTGAAGGATACAGAAATTCAGTCTGGATATTGCTGGACTATGGTGATATAGTGGTTCATGTATTTCATGAAAAAACAAGAAATTTTTATGACCTTGAAGGACTTTGGGCAGATGCAAAAATAATTAAGGCCGATTCAGAAAATTAGATAAATAAAAATGGCAGAAGATAACAAAAAGAGTAAGTCTCCTCCCAAAAATCCATTTGGGCAGGGAGGTAACAACAATGACAACAAGAAGGGACCAAAATACAGTATTTACTGGATTTACGGGATAGTCGCACTGATTCTGATCATTGGACAACTCTACTATAACAGCAGTGGAAGACCGGTTGAGACAAACTGGAGCGAGGTAAAGACTACAATGCTTGCCGGCAATGACATTGAACGGATAGTTGTAGTTAATGAAAAAGAGGCTAATATTTATATTAAAAAGAGCAGCCTGGAGAAATATAAAGATTTGCTAAGCCAGAATTTTTCCCAGCCGGGTGAAGCGGGACCCCACTTTTTCTTCAGAATAGGATCTGTGGAAACTTTTGAAAGAAACCTCAGGGAAGCCCAGGAGGGAAGTGCAGAGGAGATCCTGCCTGAATACAGAGAAGAGAGAAACTGGGTCAGTGAAATTTTATGGACAATAGGACCTTTTATCCTGATTATTCTCCTCTGGTGGTGGATATTCCGGAAAATGAGCCGTGGTGCCGGAGGTGGTGCCGGAGGCATTTTCAATGTAGGTAAATCGCAGGCTAAAATATTTGATAAAGACCAAAAAGTATCAACCACTTTTAAAGATGTTGCCGGTCTGGCAGAGGCCAAACAGGAAGTTGAAGAGATTGTGGAGTTTCTGAGAAATCCGGCAAAGTTCACCAAGCTGGGAGGAAAGATACCCAAAGGTGCCCTGCTTGTCGGTCCCCCGGGAACCGGTAAGACATTACTGGCAAAAGCAGTTGCCGGAGAAGCAAATGTGCCTTTCTTCTCCATGTCGGGTTCAGATTTTGTCGAGATGTTTGTCGGAGTAGGTGCGTCACGTGTCAGAGACCTCTTTAAACAGGCCAAGGAAAAAGCTCCCTGCATAGTCTTCATCGATGAGATTGACGCTATAGGCCGGTCGAGAGGAAGGAATCCGAATTTCGGTTCCAATGATGAAAGGGAAAATACACTTAACCAGCTCCTTACAGAGATGGACGGATTCGATACCAACAGCGGTGTTATCATTCTTGCAGCTACCAACCGTGCCGACATTCTTGACCGGGCACTTATGCGTGCCGGACGGTTCGACCGGCAGATACACGTTGAGCTTCCAGATCTGAAAGAGCGTGCGGAGATCTTTAAAGTACATCTCAGGCCGCTCAAATTAAGCGATGAAGTGAAGGTAGATTTCCTGGCTAAACAGACCCCGGGCTTTTCAGGTGCAGATATAGCAAATGTATGTAACGAAGCAGCACTTATTGCCGCAAGGAAGAACCGTGAAGCAGTTACCAGACAAGATTTTCTGGATGCTGTCGACAGGATTGTCGGCGGACTGGAAAAGAAAAACAAAATTATCTCTAAGGAAGAAAAAAACACAATCGCTTATCATGAAGCGGGACATGCTACCATAAGCTGGCTTCTGGAACATGCGCACCCTCTTGTAAAGGTTACTATTGTGCCAAGGGGCAAGGCACTGGGTGCTGCATGGTACCTTCCCGAAGAAAGGTCCATTACCACAAAGGAACAACTGCTTGACGAGATGTGTTCAGCTCTTGGCGGAAGAGCAGCCGAAGAGTTGATATTCGGCAAAATATCTTCCGGAGCTCAAAACGACCTTGAAAAAATTACCAAGCAGGCCTATGCAATGGTGAGCTACTTTGGCATGAGTGACAAAGTAGGAAATGTAAGCTATTATGACTCTACAGGCCAGTCAGATTACAGCTTCACAAAGCCTTACAGTGAAAAGACTGCCGAACTTATCGATGAAGAGGTGAAAAAAATTATTGACGGGCAGTATGGCAGGGCTAAAAAGATACTGAAGGACAACACGGCAGGACATAAAAAACTGGCCGAGCTCCTTCTTGAGAGAGAAGTTATCTTTAGTGAGGATATGGAGAATATCTTCGGTAAAAGACCCTGGGAAAAGAAACTGATTGATACAAATAACGATCAGGCAATAAAATCCCCGGAGAACAAAGAGAATCCCGAAAAAGAGGCAATGGCTGAGGAAAACTTAAATTAAATTAAACTATTATGGAAGAGGGGTGGAAGGAGGTCTTCATGACAGCTCATGAGTATAAAGCAACCATGGCAGTCAATATCCTCGAAAATGAAGGGATCACAGCAGTGGTTATGAATCAGCAGGATTCAGCATACAAAGTATTTGGCAATTTTGTTGTTTATACTGCTGAGGAGTATTACGACAGGGCTGTTGAACTTTTAAAGAACCTGAAAAATTGAATAACCTTTTTAAGCGAACTTTAACAGGGTCTGTATATAGTGCATTAATTCTTGCGGGCATCCTGATACATCCGGTTGTCTTTGCGCTGGTGTTTGCATCATTGCTCTTCTTTACCCAACTGGAGTTTTACAAGCTTGTGGAAAGAGGAGACAGCTGTCCGCGGAAATCAACCGGTCTTATTCTGGGTATCCTGCTCTTTGCAATATGTTTTGGTGTTGTCTGCGAAATTATTCCCGGATCAACATATCTCATATTTATACCTGCGTTGATAATTATTTTCTTTTTTGATGTTTTAAGAGACAGCACCAAACTGATTCAAAATATTGCTATTACAATAACAGGATTTATCTATGTCGCGGTTCCTTTCAGTCTGTTGAATTTTATTATTTTCCCCGGATATCCGGAAAAGCCTGTATTCTCACCTGAGTTGATAACAGGTATCTTTTTTGTCATGTGGGCTTATGATTCAGGTGCATATCTCTGCGGATCAGCCATAGGAAAACATAAAATACATAAAAAGATCTCTCCGAATAAAACCTGGGAAGGATTAATGGGTGGAACAGTCCTGGCCGTTATTATGGGAGTGGCTAATACTTATCTTTTCAAAACAACTGAAATATCCGATTGGATTATAATTATACTGATCACTGTGATATTCGGTACACTTGGAGACCTGTTCGAGTCAAAAATAAAGCGAAGGCTTATGGTGAAAGATTCAGGCAACTGGTTGCCGGGTCATGGCGGACTTCTTGACCGGCTCGACAGCTTCCTTTTTATAATACCTGTTATATTTGTATGGCTGACTTTTTCAGGTAAATTATGAAACGAGCATGATTATAAATTATCCAGAAGTATGAGTATAACATATGCGAGTTCTCCCGACTGAAGTCGGTATAAATTATATGATACCTTTGAAATTAAATAATTTTAATCATATAAAATTTTAAACAGATGAAACGAGCATGAATTTTCAACATTCAAAATTCACAAAATAGAATGATTAAAATTTATGTGAGAGCGAAGCGGTTCCATATGTTCTTAAATTTTTAATTAATTTTAAGTAATTACAAAATTCTAAACAGATGAAAATTCATAAAGAAGGATATAAAATCATTCCTGTTACGTTCTTTTTTCTTGCTGTTTTTGATGCAATAATTTATGTTACTTTAAAAGATCACCTTATCTTTTATTTTCTGATCACAGGATCACTGTTCCTGGCCGGATTAATTGTATTTTTTTTCAGGGAACCTGATCGCACGACAGAAGTTAATGATATGCATATTATTGCATCAGCCGACGGAGAGATAGTGGAGATAGAAAAGGTTTTGGAAAAGGAGTATTTTAATGATGAGCGGATCCAGGTGTCAATTTTCATGTCAGTTTTCAATGTTCACCAGAACCGGGCTCCGGTCGGTGGCAAAATTGTTTACCAACATCATAAAAGGGGAGCCTATTATCCGGCTTTTGTCAAAAAATCTTCTGAAAAAAATGAACGCTGCTCCACTGTAATAAAGATGCCGGACGGAAATGAAATTTTGGTAAGACAAATAGCAGGCACAGTGGCTCAAAGAATAGTCACTTATAAAAAGAGAGGAGACTCTGTTAAACAGGGTGATGAATTCGGATTTATCAGATTCGGCTCCAGAGTGGATATGTTCCTTCCGGTCACTGCGGAGGTTAATGTTAAACTGCACCATAAATCTGTGGGCGGTGAAACCGTTATAGCAATATTAAAATGATTTAATTTATAATGAGGCACCTGATAAAACAAATACCAAATTTAATTACCTCTCTTAACCTGATCTCAGGATCATTGGCGGTAATCTTTGGAATAGACGGGCACCTTACCTGGGCAGGTATATTCATATGCCTCGCTGCTGTTTTCGATTTTCTCGACGGACTGGCAGCAAGGAGCCTTAAAGCATATTCTGAAGTGGGTAAGCAGCTCGATTCCCTTGCCGACCTTGTATCATTCGGTCTGGCTCCTGCAACTATTCTCTTTACCCTGCTTGAGTTTTCAATGTTCGGCAAAAACTTTCCTGTTCATGAAATTGCAGCTAAATGGGATCAGTGGCTGATCCTCTTCTCTGCCCTGCTGATGCCGGTTTTTGGTGCTGTAAGATTAGCTATATTTAACACCCGCTACAGCGATAAAAATTTCTTCAGGGGATTACCAATACCTGCAAACGGCCTCTTTTGGGCATCAGTGGGTCTGATGCCGGAAATTCCGCAATTCCAGGGGATCATGGATATGATCTACACAACAAATAACATTCTTCTGCTGGGAATATTTACCTCTGTCATGATGGTCATAACACTACCTATGTTCTCACTGAAATTTTCCGGTCTTAACCTTAAAGAAAACTGGTACCGTTATCTTTTTTTACTGGCAGCCCTGATTCTGCTGATCACTTTTAATGTTTACGGCCTGGCTCTTTCCATACTGACCTACATCTTTTTGAATATACTTTTTTATCTGTTGAAAGTTAAATACTGAATTAGTATTATTTTACCTGATCAATACCACCAAATCGTCCTGAACATATTTTATGTTGCTGCAGGATGGTGAGAGGATATCTTCAGAAGCCCTGCAATAAAAAGCATATGGTTCAAATTCCTGTTGACTTTTAATCTTTGCCCAAAATGCTGTCTGCTGAACAATGATGGAATCTCCAATGTCATAAATACTCTTTTCCCGGATAGTACAATGCATTTCAAAATGATTAAGGGCATGCAAAGGTAAAGAGTATATTTGAAATAATCAATAAGCCCTGATATCCCTGCCTTCGTAATAGTTAATAAATGAATTATTTACTACACGGTTGCCTCCGGGGGTCGGATAATTTCCCGTAAAATACCAGTCACCGGTATCATCCGGACAAGCCAGATGCAGATTCTCTATTGTCTGATATACAATTTCAACCTCTGATTCACATTCGTCAGGTTTAATTAACTCAGCTATTTTTGCAGAGATCTGTTCAGGAGAAAATGGTTTGTATATCTCCCTCACATAATTTACCATCTGCTCTTTGGGCAGATTCTCCTGTTCTTTGCATTTTTTATAAACCTCCTCTATAATGTCTCTCCTGCCTGTCTCTATTAACAACTCTGTTGCTGCATAAAATGCAATGAATTTTTCCAGCCGGGTCATATCAATTCCGTAACAGTCGGGATAACGAATCTGGGGTGCCGAGGAGACAACGATGATCTTTTTTGGCTTTAACCGTCCTAAAATTCTCAATATGCTGTTTTTTAAAGTCGTGCCCCTGACAATAGAGTCATCTATCACAACCAGGGTATCTTTATAGTTACGGATTACTCCGTAGGTTACATCATAAACATGGGCAACAAGATCTTCACGACTTGCATCATCAGCAATAAACGTGCGGAGTTTAACATCTTTAATGGCAATTTTCTCAATTCGGGGTTCAGGCATAATGATCTCCTTAAGAGTATCTTCCTCCAACTGTCCGCTTTTGCTAACAATCTGTTTTATCTTCTGTTCTGCAAAAATTTTTCTTATACCCTCAATCATGCCATAAAAAGCTGTTTCAGAAGTATTTGGAATATATGAAAAAACTGTGTTTTCTAAATCGTAATTCACTGCCTTCAGGATAACAGGACTTAGTAATCTGCCAAGTTCTTTTCTTTCTATGTAGATATCTTTGTCGCTCCCCCGTGAAAAATATATTCTTTCAAATGAACAGGATGTCTTTTTAAGCGGCGTGCGTATCATCTCTGTACTCACCCTGCCCTTCTTCTTAATTATAAGAGCTTCCCCGGGCTGTATCTCCTTCACCCGGTCCCACTGCACATTCATCACAGTCTGTATCACCGGCCTTTCCGAAGAAACTACAACAATCTCATCATCCTTATAATAGTGCGCAGTTCTGATACCCCATGGATCACGGAGGACGAATGCATCCCCATGTCCTATAAGTCCGGCCATTGCATAACCACCATCCCAGTCTTTCGTAGCCCTCTCAAGAACTTTCTGAATATCAAGATTCTCTTCAATAAGCGGGGATATTTCATAGTTTAAATATCCTTCACTTTTATATTTCCTGAATAATAACTGGTTTTCTTCATCCAGGAAATGCCCGACTTTTTCGAGGGCAGTAACTGTATCTGTATATGCTTTTGGGTGCTGCCCAAGATCGATAAGCACTTTAAAAAGTTCATCTGTATTGGTCAGGTTGAAATTTCCGGCTAACACAAGGTTTCTTGACTTCCAGTTATTTTGTCTCATAACAGGATGGACAAACTCAATACTGTATCTGCCAAAAGTGCCATATCTTAAATGCCCCAGATACAACTCTCCTGCATACGGAAAATAATCGTATGCCCAGTTACAGTCAACAGTGTCGTAGCCTTCACGCCTTGCCTTACCCAGGAGCTTACTAATCTTTTTAAACAGATCTATTATCGGATTCTGGTCTACAGAACGTAAGCGATTGATATACAAACTCCCTGGCTGAAGATGATCTTTTATACATACCAGGCCCGCCCCATCCTGACCCCTGTTATGTTGCTTTTCCATCAGGAGGTAAAGCTTATCAAGACCATATTCCCATGTGCCATACTTCTCCTTATAATACGAAAGGGGCTTAAGCAGTCGTATCAGCGCTATTCCACATTCATGCTTGATCTGGTCACTCATATTATTTCTGATTGAGGGAAGGAAAATCTACAATTCCCGGCACAATAAATGCTCCGGGATAATCACCCTGTATCTTTTTCAGAAGCTTTAAAGCTTCACTTTTTGTCCTGAAATCACCTATTCTCACCCTGAAATTGGGAGCACTATATATGATGTGAACATTATTATCAGGATATTTGGATAAAAATTCAACCTTTTTTTTCATGGCCTGTTCCCTGGCATTCATTGCCGAACTAAAAAATATTTCAACCAGATAGCCCTCTATTCCGTCAATGGTCTTATTATTTTGAATGTGCCAGTGCAACATCTTCTCAATCCGGGGATCCTGGTTTACAGAAATATTCTTCAGAATCGGAACTTCTTCCTCAAAGTCTGCTGAGTGCGGTATTATACTCTGCGAACCGGCTGTCAGATAAAACAGTACAAGAGTTGTCAGAAAGAAGAGTAATCTCATAATATTCCAATATTAAGAGTACAAATATAACTTAAAACTAAATATTTTAGTATTTATTATCCCTGCAACCTGATATCCCTTAAATCTGTGTAAAATAAAAAACGCAGGGGAAATGACTACTCCTCTTTCAGGGCTTCTTCGAGTTCAGGTGTAAATTCAAGATTGTGGTAAACATTCTGTACGTCGTCATCTTCCTCAAGACGTTCGATGAGTTTTAACACTTTTTTGGATTCATCTACATCCAGGGCTGTAGTAGTATTCGGAATTCGCTGCAAACCCTGACTTTCAGGTTCAATGCCCAGCTCCTCCAGTTTTTTCGAAACACTGCCAAAATCTTCAAGAGCCGTTGTCACTTCAACAATGCCTTCATTCTCTTCCATCTCTTCGGCACCGGCTTCAATCATCTCCAGTTCAAATTCTTCACGGTCTATCTTATCCGTAAGCGGAATAACAAAAATTCCTTTTGTCTCAAACAGATAAGCAACTGATCCGTTTGTTCCGAGATGACCTTCATTCTTGGCAAATGCCGCCCTCACATTACCTACAGTGCGGTTGTTATTATCGGAAAGACACTCAACAAAAATGGCAATGCCTCCGGGACCATAACCTTCAAAGGTCATCTCTTCAAAGTTGGAGGTGTCTTTTGAGGCTTTATTAATAGCTCTCTCTATAACATCTTTAGACATATTCTGTCCCTTGGCGTTCTGGACTGCCAGTCTCAAACGGGGATTAGCATTTATATCACTTCCTCCTACTTTTGCAGCGACCGTAATCTCCTTGGATATTTTAGAAAATGTTTTGGAACGTTTGGCATCAATCGCCCCCTTTTTCCTTTTAATTGTTGACCATTTACTGTGCCCCGACATAAAATAAAATTTTATTTTTTTGGCTAAAATACAAAAAGTTTTCAAAGAGGAAAGAGATCGGATATTTTAGAATTAAAGTTTTCACAGGTCACAAAGAATTAACCCCCTGATATGTAAAAAATAAACTAAATTTGCAATTTGAAAATGGAAACAAAAAAACTGTTTATAGAGACATATGGCTGCCAGATGAACGTAGCTGACAGTGAAGTAGTAGCAGCCATATTGCAGGAAAGGCAATATCAACCTGTTCTCTCCCCCGAAGACGCTGATGCTGTTTTTATAAATACCTGCTCGGTTCGCGATAATGCCGAACAACGTATCTGGGGAAGATTAAATCATTATCGTGCCCTTAAAAAGAGAAATAAAAATCTGGTAATAGGCGTTATTGGATGCATGGCTGAAAGAGTCGGAGAAGCATTCATGGAAAAAGGTCTGGCAGACCTGGTGGCCGGACCGGATGCATATCGTGATCTTCCATATCTGATTGATAAAGCAGAGAATGGTGAACAGGCTGTTAATACAACTCTTTCAGAAATTGAAACGTACGATAAAATCACACCTTTACACTTCGGGGATAATTCCATATCAGGTTACGTAAGTATCACACGGGGATGTAATAATTTCTGCACATACTGCATTGTTCCATACACAAGAGGAAGGGAACGCAGCCGTGATCCGGAGGATATTCTATCTGAAGTAAGAGACATGGTAGAAAAAAATTACAGGGAAGTTTCCCTGCTGGGACAGAATGTTAACTCCTATAAATGGCTGCCACCGGAACAAAGAAAAAGTCTGAGATTCGGAGACCTGCTTGAACAGGTAGCCCTGACTGCCCCCCACATGCGGATTCGGTTTACAACTTCACACCCCAAAGATATGTCCGACAAAATACTTCATAAAATAACACAATATCCCAATATTTGCAAACATATTCATCTGCCGGTACAGTCAGGAAATTCGAGAATGCTGAAACTGATGAACCGTAAATATGACAGGGAGTGGTATCTCGATCGTATAGCTGCCATAAGATCGATAATACCGGGCTGCGGCTTGTCGACCGACATCATGACAGGCTTTTGCTCTGAAACAGAAGAGGAACATGCCGATACTCTTTCGCTAATGGAAGATGTCAGATTTGATATGGCATTCATGTTCAAATACTCTGAAAGACCCGGGACATATGCAGAAAAAAAATTAAAAGATGATGTGCCTGAAAAAACAAAACTGAGGAGACTCAATGAAATCATAGAGCTTCAGAACCGCATCTCCCTGGAGAGTAACCGTGGCGACATCGGAAAAACATTTCAGGTATTAGCTGAAGGATTTTCAAAGAAATCTCCGGAGATGCTCTTTGGTCGCACATCACAAAATAAAGTAGTTGTGTTTCCCCGATATACGTTCAAAAAGGGAGATTTTGTAAATGTAAAAATATTGAGGTGTACCCAGACAACTTTAGTTGGTGACGTGGTAAACAATTAAGGTAATCTGCTGTTAAAAGAATTAAAACAAATTACCGTAAGTCTATACCGGATATCACTAATCACCCGGAGTGAATCAATTTAAAGTTTAAAAGAGAGTAATTCATTATTAGTCTAAAATTGTTATATTTACATATATAATTTTGTCACCATGAGTAAAATTTTTGCCATTTCATCTACAGGAAAAACAGAGAAGTCATTTCTGGACCTTCGCTTCGGAAAGTGTGAAAACATAGTTACCTACAACAAGGATACTAAAGAGATTAACTTCTTCGAAAATCCTTATAAAGACAGTGATTACAGTGGAGTAAAACTGGTAAACTTTCTTAATGAAAAAGGCGTTTCAGTCATAATTACGGGAGAAGTAGGACCTAAAGTGAATAAATTACTGGAAGAAAAGAAATTACAACTGGTACTTCTGGAGGAAGAGAAGATAAAAATTGAAGAAATTATTGCAAGGATAAGTTCCGGTAATCAAAGCTAATAAAGATCCGGATTGATAAAAGGGATCAAAGCCAGAATCACTGCCTGACGGTAAAGCTCAGTGCGGTCAACACGATTTTGGGTCAGCAGCCCCACTGCCCCGGCATTCTGTTTGGAATTGGATACCCCGAAAATAATATCGTTTGCCGTTCCCAGTTCCAGTCCGCCTGCTATCAGGTGAGCTACCTTTTGGGGTAATATAAATGAACCGGTTCGTGCTTCACCATATTTGCCGGCTGAATAAATGACAATCCATGCAAATGCTGATAATCCCTTTTCACTTGCCTGTACTCCTCCTTCAATTGCAACCCAGTAATCGGCATCATTTATTCTCTTTCTTACCTCTTTAACCCTGTTCCTTGCCCCCACCAGAGTTTCATTATTGGTAAGGGGCTGTACAGAAACCCCTGATCCAACCTCTACTGCTTCAATCTCAATATCGTTGAAATATTCATTGAAAGCTTTCAATACTGCATTTATTTTTACCTGATTTTCTGATGCTACAACTACCTTCACTTTATGAATTTTTATAATATTTTAAAATTTTTAATACTCCCTAAAACGTGAATATTCCGGTGTTCCTGAAAAACCAACTGTTTAAACACGAACATTTACAAAACTTTTAAAAAGCACATTCACTTTCATTAATTTGTATTTATTAATTTCGCCGGATAAAATTGAAAAATGTTAATTAGAAAAGCAAAATCTCAGGACTTAAATTCAATAATAGATTTTCAACTGGCTATGGCCAGGGAGACAGAGAATATCGAACTGGATTACCCGGCACTAGAAAAAGGAGTATCCGAAGTGTTGAATGATCCTCAAAAAGGACAGTATTATGTTGCTGAAATTCAAGGTGAAGTGATAGGTTCGCTCTTAACTACATTCGAGTGGAGTGACTGGAGAAACGGAACTGTCATCTGGATACAATCTGTTTATGTAAAACCTCAGTTCCGGAGAAAAGGGGTATACAGCAGTCTCTATTTATATGTAAAAAAAGAGGTACTCGAAAATCCGATGCTGAAAGGGATAAGATTATATGCCGACAAATCTAATGTTGCAGCACATAAAACATACAGGAAACTGGGTATGAACCCTGATCATTATACTACTTTTGAATGGTTAAAATAACATAAAACTTTGAGTTCACCACTATACAAATTAATTGAAGAGGGAGAACACCAGAAACAGGATTTTAAATTTTGTATAAATGATTCAAAAAAAATAGCAAAATCCCTGGTGGCATTCGCCAATACTGACGGAGGACGACTTCTGATCGGGGTAAAGGATAATGGCAAAATTGCAGGGATAAGCACTGATGAGGAGTACTATATGGTAGAGTCTGCTGCCCGGATATTCAGCGACCCTCCGGTCCCCTTTACAACAAAACAATGGCATATAGAAGAAAAAACGGTTCTTGAAATAACAATAAAACCGAGTAATAAAAAGCCTCACTTCGCCCGTGACGAACAGGGTAAATGGTCGGCCTATATAAGAATAAATGATGAAAATATGCTGGCTCACAGAATACAATTATTAGTCTGGAAAAAAGAGAGGAGTCAGGAAGGTATATACTTTTCCTATTCAAAATATGAAAAATTTTTAATTGAATACCTTCAGAAAAACAGTGAAATCTCATTTTCAAAGTTTGTTAAACATGCCCATATTTCAAGACGACAAGCCGAACAAATTCTCAGTAATTTTGTTATGATGAATGTTATAAAAATGCATGTAACAAGAGAAAAAACAGTGTTTATTCTTAATGATGAATTTGAAAAAGCAGAACTTGAAAAGTTTAAATAGTAATTACTTTACAACAGAATAAATAAGTGTCCTAAATTAATTTCATAAAAAATGACAAAAAAAAATTTTATAATCCTTTTTTTCTTCATATCAGGAAATTTACTTTTTGCTCAAAACAGTAACGAGGATGCAGACAAACTTAAAACTTATGAAGGTGGTAAAGAGTATAACGTTGAAATGTTCTCCCAAAAGTTTAAAGGGAAAAAACCTAAAAATATAATTTTGCTTATTGGCGACGGGATGGGAGTTAATCAGGTCTTTGCCGGACTTACTGCTAACAAAGGAAATCTGTATCTTAAGAATTTCAGACATATTGGTTTCGCCGGCACATCATCGTCTACCCACTATATCACTGATTCAGCAGCCGGGGGAACTGCGCTGTCATCAGGTAAAAAAACATATAACGGAGCTATTGGCGTTGACGAGAATAAGAATCCTGTATCCACAATACTCGAGGAAGCAGAGAAAAGGGGACTGGCAACCGGACTCGTTTCGACTTCCGCAATAACTCATGCCACTCCTGCTTCATTTATTGCGCATCAGCCCAGCCGGAATTTATATGAAGAAATTGCCGCTGATTTTCTCAAAACTGACATTGAAGTTTTTATTGGCGGTGGCTATAAACATTTTGCAGAACGTAAAGACGGAAGGAACCTTGTTGAAGAACTTGGGAATAAAGGTTATAATGTTGTAAGGGACTGGAAAGAGCTGAAGAATATTTCAGAAGGTAAACTGGTGGGATTAACAGCTCCCGAGCATAATGCCCGTCTGGAGGAAAGAGGTGATATGCTGCCGGTTTCCACGAGTACGGCAATTAACATTTTAAGCAACAACAGAAAGGGATTCTTTTTAATGGTAGAAGGGTCGCAAATAGACTGGGGCGGTCATGAAAACAATACTATCTATGTTGTTGAAGAGATGCTGGATTTTGACAGGGCAGTCGGTAAAGCTCTTGAATTTGCCGCTAAAAACAGAGAAACACTGGTTGTGGTAACGGCCGACCATGAAACGGGCGGAATGACGGTTACTGACGGAGACTATGAAACCGGAATGGTACAGGGAGCTTTCACATCAGGAGGACATACAGGAGTTGTAGTCCCGGTATTTGCATTTGGCCCCGGAGCTGAAAAGTTTACCGGATTTATGGAAAATACCGATATCAACCATAAAATGAAAGAGCTTATGACCGGAAAATGATACACAATCATTTCAATTATTTTATAATAGGTTTTTTACCATAGTTTTTATACTTTCGGGAGAAAATAATTTTATGACTTATGAAAGAAGCACTCGCGGTTCTCGATCATGTAAGATTAAATTTCTCCCAATCCGGACTGCTTACCCTGAATATTGTAATAGCGTTTATTATGTTTGGGGTTGCACTGGATATTAAATGGCAGAATTTCAAAGATGTAATATTAAAACCCAGGTCGGCCCTCACAGGAATAATTTCACAGTTCTTTTTACTTCCGGCAATTACGTTTCTGTTTATTATCCTGCTTAATCCAACTCCCGCGGTAGCTCTGGGAATGATACTTATTTCTGCCTGTCCGGGTGGTAATATATCAAATTTTATGAGTGCAATGGCCAAAGGTAATATTGCTCTGTCTGTAAGCCTTACGGCAGTAGCTACTCTGGCGGCCACCTTTATGACTCCCCTGAATTTTGCCATATGGGGAAAACTGTATCTGAAAAGCTACAGTTCAGCCTCTGCCGGCAATTATCTTGTGCCTATAGAAATTGATTTCCTGCAAATGGTGCAGACAGTACTCATTCTTCTCGGAATACCGTTAATCCTGGGCATTTTGTTCTCCCAGTACTTTCCCCGGATTACAACAAAAATTAAAAAACCTATCCGGCAACTTTCTATTTTAATATTTATAGGCTTTGTAATTATCCTTCTCTCCGCAAATTTTGACCATTTCATTCGTTATATCCATATAGTATTCCTGATTGTCCTGATCCATAATGGTTTAGCTTTACTGACCGGATTTTCTTTCAGCTCAGTTATGCGATTGCCGGTTATAGACAGAAGATCTGTCACTATTGAAACAGGGATACAAAATTCAGGACTTGCACTGGTGCTGATGTTCAATCCGAAGATATTTCCACCCGAACTTGAGCTTGGGGGTATGACAATAATAGCTGCCTGGTGGGGTGTATGGCATATCATAAGCGGACTGACACTGGCCGGACTTTGGTCTAAAAAACCCTTATTTCAACCTTCGCTGCAATGAGTTATGAAAAATGATCGCCGGGATGCCGGTGTCTTAAAAAATATATCAGCTTCGCCGACTGGCTGGTCAAAAAAACAATTATAACCGGAAGAGACAAGATTTTTGATAAACCGGACTTTTTACTTCCCGCAGATTGATCTTTCGGTTGTGATTATTATGTCAGGATAAATCTCCTTATCTCCTCTTATCTGACCTTCTTTTCCTTGACACTCTTTTACCTGGCCTGCCTTTTGCCCGTGATAATGATCTCCTTCTCTTCTTCGGTTCATGAAAAGCTCCCTGGAAATCCGGATCGTCTATTTTACGCTGTCGGTCAATTTCACGTAACTGCCTCTGCCTTTCCTCCTCACCTGTTTCGAAAAGTTCTGTGCCGGGAGGTATTTCAGATGGAGGTATCCTCATCCTTATCAGTTCCTCAATCCGCTTCCAGTGCCACTCCTCAGAAGGATCAATCAGGGTTATTGCATCACCCCGGTTACCTGCCCTCGCAGTCCGTCCAATACGATGAACATAATCGTCATAATTTTGAGGCACATCAAAATTAATAACATGACTTACCATACTTGCATCTATACCTCTTGATGCTATATCTGTTGTGATCAAAGTTCTGACTTCTCCCCTTTTAAAGGCCTCTATTGAGTTGATACGAAAAGTTTGTGTTTTATTTGAGTGGAGTATTCTGACTTCACCGGCCGACTTTCGTTTGATGAATTTGAAGATATTATCGGCTTGCTCTTTTGTCTTAACAAAAATAATAATACGGTTAAAGTCACTTTCATCACGCATCAGATGCTCAATTAAACTGAGCTTAGTCCTGGAATTTGAAACTTTATAGATGACCTGGTTAACCTTGTCTGCCGGTGTTGCAGAAGGAGCCACCTCTACTTTCTCATAAAAATCAAGAAATTCCTCTGCAAGAGTCTCAACCCTGTCGGAGAAAGTTGCTGAAAAGAGCAGATTTTGTCTTTTTGAAGGTATGATCTCAAAGAGTCGTCTGAGTTGCGGCATAAATCCCATATCCAGCATGCGGTCGGCTTCGTCTATTACCAGATATTTCACCATCTTCAAAGAAAGAGCTCCTGATTTATAGAGATCTGACAATCTTCCGGGCGTGGCAACGAGAATATCCACTCCCGGCTCAATAAGGGCAATATGTATTGTGAGTCCGATCCCTCCATATACCGCTGCATACCTTAACTCCGACAAAGTTGTCATTCGGGCAAGGTCTTCACCAACCTGCATCGAAAGCTCGCGTGTAGGTACTAAAATCAGTACACGGGGCTCCTTACCAACAGGTTTAATTAATCTGGATAACAGAGGTAAAAGGTAGGCAGCCGTTTTGCCTGTCCCTGTCTGGGCAATACAAACAACATTTGCACCCGAATTAATACGGGGAATGGCCTGTTCCTGCACCGGGGTGGGTATATTTATTCCCATGGTGCCAAGCGGTCTCAGTATTGATCCGGCAATTTTTAACTCGGCGAATGACTTTCCCATCACAACTTTTTATTTCTGCAAAGTTATTTAAGTGTATAAATATTACCTGGTAATGCCATTAAAATATTCTTCAACTCAAGGTTCATAAGCACTGCCGATACCTTACTCCCCGGTAAATCAGTCCTGGCGGTTAACTGGTCGATAAACATCCTCTCCTCCTCCTGAAGCAACTCTACGATTTTCTCCTCTTCCTGAGTTAAATCATCAAAAAGTTCTCTTTGTGAAGCTTGTACGGTATCTTCCGACTCCCACCCCATAAAATATTCAATATCATCCACCCCCTGGATCAGTGTAGCAGCATTCTTTAATATCAGACTGTTGCATCCTCTTGAATATTTGTCGTCAGTTCGCCCCGGAAAAGCAAATACATCCCTGTTATACGACGATGCTATATCAGCCGTTATAAGGGCTCCGCCTTTCTCGGCTGATTCAACAACTACTGTTGCATCAGACAATCCGGCTATGATCCTGTTACGCCTGATAAAATTTGAAGGATCTATCCTTGTACGGCTGGGAAAATCGGTAACAAGTCCACCGTTCCCCAGCATCTTTCTGGCTATATCTGAATGGAGGGAGGGATATATTTTATCCAGACCGTGTCCGAGTACGGCGATAGTCGGAAGATTGTATTTCATTGCCAATTTATGGGCCTGAATATCAATTCCATAAGCTAAGCCGCTTACTATTAAGATATTATAATTTCGCCGACTAAATACTTCTATGAGCTTTTCACACATTTTTTTCCCGTATAATGTTGCATTGCGGGTGCCGACTATACTCACCGACCGGGATATGTTCAGGTCCATATCTCCTTTGGAATACAATATTACAGGGGAATCAACGCATGACCGGAGCCTCACCGGATAATTATCATCTGTGAAAAACATCACATTTATCTTATACTTTTCTATAAAGGTAAGCTCCTTTTCAGCTTCAGCGTATACGCTTTTATCTTTAATTCGCCTGGCATTAATCTCTCCAATTCCCGGGATCTTTATCAGCGACCTGTATGGTTCTGAAAAAATCTGCTTTACGCCGCCGGTATAAAAGATCAAATTGCGGGCTGATTTTCCTCCAATACCGGGAATCATGGAAAGGACTATTTTGTAATAGAGGTCTGATTTCATCCGAAGACAATTCAGTTAAACATTTTGTAATTATTATAAGAGGGTTAATCATTCAACCCTGTTGTGAAAAGAGCATTCTTATAAAATCCCCCAAGGGAATGATTACAGGCAATATGATACCTTTGAAAATCATTAATTTCATCCATATATTAAATCTTTTTGTGCGCCAGGGATAAATATTCATATTCCCAACAATCCGTATAGAGTTTTCTTTATTTCCATCCTCTCCTGATAAGTCAGAGCAGTCAGACTTACAGAGGGATATTCGGCAATTCCGCGTTTTGTCCTGATTACAATAGTCAGATCAGTCAGCTTACCGAAAACAGAATTTTCAAAATTAATATTGTATAAAAGATTCTGAGGAAACTCTATGGCATTGAAGTCTGTTTTCCCGAAACGAATTATTTTATAATATCGTAATAATACCTTGTTATTTCTATTGTCAAACTCAATATATTGATAATCTGCTACCTGAAAATAGAGCAGCCACAAAAGAAAGATGCCGCCGGACGCCAAAGCATATATTACCAGGTCAAGCATGAAAAATATTAGAATTAATATGGCAATTAATATGCTGACCATGAAAAATAACTTTTTCAGGAAAACAACTTTCATCCTGTTCGAAATTTTTACATCATTTTTCTTCATATAATTTATTTTCCGTGACAAGCTAAACTATTAAGCAATTAAATACGATAACAAATTTATTGTAACTTTGACGCAATTTAGCAATTAACTATGGTAAAATCCAAAATAATATACAGTCATTCATTAAAAACATCTCTTGAAGATTGGTTAAGTGAGTACGATACAAGAAAAAAATTTATTGCTACAGAGGCAAATGTGAACAGGTTATGGGCAGAACAGATTGACTCTCTTACTTCAATCACTCCACTTCAAAAAATTATTCTGCCTCCGGGAGAAAATAGTAAAAACCTGGAATCAGTCGCAAAGATATGGGAGTTTCTCTCCAATAACGGGGCCGACCGAAAATCACTGTTAATAAATATTGGCGGCGGCATGCTTACAGATCTGGCCGGATTTGCTGCAGCCACCTTCAAAAGGGGTATAGACTTTATTAATGTCCCTACTACCCTGCTGTCACAGGTTGATGCTTCTGCAGGTGGTAAGACGGGCATCAATTTCAACGGACTGAAAAATGAAATCGGAACATTCCGGGAGCCGGTCGCCGTTATTATTAATACAAAATTTTTGAAAACTCTTGATCGTCTGAATTTTAATTCTGGATTTGCTGAAATGATAAAACATGGATTAATAAGAAGTTCTGACCACCTGGAGGAGCTGCAGCAGTTAGATCGTGAAAATATCGATTACACTCAGTTGCAAACAATTGTATCCCACTCACTGAATATTAAAAAGTATTTTGTCGACAATGATCCTACCGAGAAAAATATTCGTAAATCATTAAACTTCGGCCATACTGTGGGTCATGCTTTTGAAAGTTTATCAATGGAACAAAACCGGCCTGTTCTGCATGGCTATGCAGTAGCATGGGGAATGATAGCTGAACTTTACCTTTCAATGAAAAAATGCGGACTTGACAAAGAGGAACTTGAAAGACTGACCGGCTGGCTTCTAAATATTTACGGAAAATTTGAGATTGACAAGAGGGATGATGAACGATTGACAGAGCTTATGATGCACGATAAAAAAAATGAAGCCGGGAAGATTAACTTTTCACTGATCTCAAAACCGGGAAAAATTATAATTAACAATGAGTGTGAATCAGAGCTGATATTGGATTCGCTCGACTATTTTCGCATCGTACAGCAAAAGATATGATCGTATCTGTCTCAAATAGTAATGTTTCGGTAAGTGGCAATATCCTGCTTCCTGCCTCTAAAAGTATCAGCAACAGGATACTGATAATCTCAGCTCTGTCCGGCAATACCTTCCCTGTCCGTAATCTGTCGGACAGCGATGACACCCGGGTTATGCAGGAAGCACTAAAACTGGATAAACACCAATTCAATATCGGACATGCGGGCACGGCAATGAGATTTTTGACAGCCTTTCTTGCAATGTTACCGGGAGAATGGGAAATAACAGGATCGGAACGCATGAAACAGCGCCCTGTAAAAATATTAGTCGATGCTCTTTCAGAGCTCGGTGCAAAAATATATTACAAGGAAAAGGAGGGCTTCCCTCCCTTAAGGATCCATGGTTCCGGGCTAAAAGGGAAAAAAATAGAGTTAGATGGCAGCATATCAAGTCAATATATTTCAGCACTGTTAATGATTGCCCCTAAAATAGAGAACGGCCTAACACTGAAGTTAACCGGAGATGTGACATCCTCATCATATATTAAACTTACTCTCAACTTAATGAGACGATTTGGAATTAAATATGAATGGAAAGAGGACACTATTACCGTACCACAACAAGATTATACACCGGTTGAATTTACTGTTGAGTCGGACTGGACCGGGGCATCGTACTGGTATCAGGTACTTGCAGTTGCTGAAAAAGGTAATCTGTTACTGGAAAATCTTGAGCTTAAGAGTCTGCAGGGAGATTCAAAAATTTCAGAATGGTTTGAGCTATTCGGAATAAACTCAGAAGAGCATGAGAAAGGGATAGTGATCTCAAAAACTAAAAACGTAATGCCTTCAAAATTAGATCTGGATTTCAGAGAGAATCCGGATGTTGCACAAACTATGGCATGCCTCTCTGTTTCAAAAGGGATACCATTCCATTTTACAGGATTGAAAACCTTAAAAATAAAAGAGACTGACCGTATTTTTGCATTACAAAAAGAGCTGGCAAAATTTGGTGCTATACTAACCGAGCCACTCCCGGGAGAGCTTAAATGGGATGGTGATACAGATCTTTCCGGGAAGGTTCACATTCCGGTTATCAACACATACAATGATCACAGAATGGCTATGGCTTTTGCCCTTATGGCAAGGCCGGGAGTTATATTGAAAATAGTGGATCCGGCGGTAGTAACAAAATCATATCCGTATTATTGGGAAGACCTGAAAAAAACCGGATTTGAAATCAGTTATGAATAGTGACTAATTACAATATTTTACTTATCTCTTCTCTCTGAAAAATTGTTGAATCAGCTCAGAACATTCCTCTTCAAGAATGCCTGACTCAACCACTGTCTTCGGATGCATAATTTTATCACTGTATTTTCTGTAGCCCCGCTTTTCATCGGCAGCGCCAAATACCAACTTACCTATCCTTGCCAGGGCAAGGGCTCCGGCGCACATAACACAAGGTTCGAGCGTCACATACATTGTACAATCATTTAAATATTTTCCACCCAAAAGATTAGCGGCGGCAGTTATTGCCTGCATCTCGGCATGGGCAGTCACATCGTTCAGAGTTTCAGTTAAATTATGAACTCTTGCTATCACTTTCCCGTTAGCCACAACAACAGCCCCGACAGGCACTTCACCCTTTTCATAAGCCAGGATTGCTTCAGAAAAGGCTTTCTTCATAAAATATTCATCATTAAAAGGTTCAATCATAATTTTTGCAAAAAAGTTACCTGGAAAAATGAAACGAGCCTGGCACTTTTATTAAAAAATAACACACAAAGTACAATTAAAAAAATAATATAAGAAAACGATTTGGCTATTTCGTTCTCAAATGTTTAATTAATATACAGATAATTATAAATTTTTAAACGAAATAAATTGCTAAAATCTTCTTATTTTCGCAACCAAATCTTAAAAAAGATATTATGTACAGAACACACACATGCGGAGAATTACGATCTGACAATATAGGTAAATCTGTAACTCTTGCCGGCTGGGTTCAGAGGGTAAGGGATTTAGGTGCAATGACTTTCATTGATCTGCGCGACAGGTACGGGATCACCCAGCTGATAGCAGATGATAATACTCCGAAAGATATAATTAACACTATTAATAATCTCGGTCGTGAGTATGTCATTCAGGCACAAGGAATTGTTCGCGAGCGTTCCAGCAAGAACAAAAAAATACCGACCGGCGAAATAGAAATAGAATTAACTGATCTCAAAATATTAAGTCCGTCGAAGGTACCGCCATTTACCATTGAAGATGAAACTGACGGAGGTGATGATTTGAGAATGAAATACCGTTATCTCGATCTGAGACGCAATATAATTCGCTTGAATCTTGAACTGCGGGCCAATATGGCACATGCAGTAAGAACTTATCTAAACAAAAACGGATTCATTGAGACTGAAACTCCGGTATTAATAAAATCCACTCCTGAAGGAGCAAGGGATTTTGTTGTTCCTTCAAGAATGAATCCGGGTGAATTCTATGCTCTCCCACAGTCGCCCCAGATATTTAAGCAACTGCTGATGGTGGCAGGTTTCGACAAGTATTATCAAATAGTGAAATGCTTCAGGGATGAGGATCTCAGGGCCGACCGGCAGCCGGAATTTACCCAGATAGACTGTGAAATGTCATTTGTAGAGCAACAGGATGTTCTTGATACCTTCGAGGGTCTTACCAGATATACCTTTACAAAGGTACTGGATATTGAAGTGGGTGGCTTCCCGAAGATGTCATACAGAGAGGCAATGGAGAGATATGGGACCGACAAACCTGATATCCGTTTTGAAATGATGATAACAGACATATCTGAAGAGGTTAAAGGTAAAGGATTTGAGGTATTTGACAAATCAGAATATGCAGGAGCAATTTGTGTTAAAGGATGCAGCGACTACTCCCGAAAACAACTCGACGAACTGCTTAACTGGGTGAGACGTCCGCAGATAGGGGCAAAAGGAATGGTTCATATAAAATATAATTCAGACGGGAGTTTAAAATCTTCTGTTGACAAGTATTACACATCGGATGACTTGTCGGTGCTGATATCAAAAATGAATGGGGAACCCGGAGATCTGATACTGATCCTTTCAGGAGAAAAAGATGTGACACTTAATGCACTGGGTGAATTAAGAAATGAGATGGGCAACCGGTTGGGATTACGGAAAAAAGGAGAATTCAGACCATTGTGGGTTGTCGATTTTCCTTTGCTCGAATGGGATAAGGAATCAGAAAGATTCTTTGCCATGCACCACCCCTTTACATCACCGAAACCTGAAGATATTTCGAAACTCGAAACTGATCCGGGAAGCGTCAGGGCAAATGCCTACGACCTTGTAATAAACGGAGTTGAGATTGGCGGAGGATCGGTAAGAATATTTGATTCAGAGTTGCAGTCAAAATTATTTAAGGTTCTTGGATTCACGGAGGAGAAAGCAAGAGATCAATTTGGATTTCTGATGAATGCCTTTAAATACGGTGCACCTCCCCATGCAGGGATAGCATTTGGATTCGACCGTTTGGTGTCTCTTTTTGCCGGACTTGATTCAATCCGGGATGTAATAGCCTTTCCAAAAAATAATTCAGGTCGTGATGTCATGAATAATTCGCCGTCACCTATTTCTGAAGAGCAGTTAAAAGAACTTTATCTGAATATTCAAATACCGGAATAAAAAAACCCTTAGGTTTACTAAGAAATCCTAAGGGTTATATTTTTAATATACTCAGCTTTTCTACCTCTCAGCCCTTTTCCGGGATGAATAATTAATATGCAGTGCGGCTGATTTTCTCAACTCCTGTTTTATGTCGGTGACAATACCCATTTTAGTATTCTCGTCAACCTTCAGAGATGTGATCATCATAGGCCTTTCAGCTTCATCTCTTGCTTCCCTTTCTGCAATTACATAATCCTGTATATCTTCAATGTTGGCAAACTGATCATTCAACTGAATTCTTGGAGCAACACCAAAGGTCTTTTGATACTGCTGCAAAGGTTCACCAACATATATATAACTCACAAGAGATTTTTTCTCAAGCTTACTCAACTCAGTTGCTACAGGCAGTCTTATCCTTACCATATATGTTACTTCACGCATGGTTGTACTAACCATGAAGAAGAACAACAACATGAAGACGATGTCAGGTAATGAAGCTGTTGAAATTGGAGGAAGCTCTTTTCCCCCGTCTTTTCTGAATTTATGCATAACTAATTTCCTCCTACTTTTTTGGGTTCAGCTTCAGATATCCTTGAAGGATAGATTTGTCGAACAGCATCCTGTTCTTCAGGAGTCAGACTTTCATAAGACTTCCCAAATTGCTGTTGAGATAACTCTTCCCTCAATTCATTAATGGCGGCAACCAGTTCGTTTTGAACAGCGATATAAGTTCCATACTGTGTATCCATATCATTTTGCAATGAAATAACACCCTTTGTAACCATATATTCACCGAAATATGGTACCTCTTGGGGCTCTTTTTCAGGCAGACTCTCATCATTAAATGGATTTGCCATAAACTCTTTTGCTCTTTCACGCAAATCTTCGATATTGGCATATTCGCCTTCCACTAACAGGTCATTATTACGATTAACCAACACTATAAAGACATTTCTCTCTCTAATCTGCTGATCATCGTTCTCCAGTTGTTCCTGATCGACCCATTGCGGAAGTCTTCTTTCCAATCCGCTGTCAACGTCCATCGTGGTTGTCACCAGGAAAAAAATTAGCAACATAAAGGCTATATCAGCCAATGAAGCAGATGGTATTTCCGGTATTTTTCTAGCCATAATTACTTTTCCTGTTTTTTACCACGGATTAAATTACTTAAATATACGGCTTATAGATGAAAACACAATAGACAATATTGCCAGTCCCAATAAAATGTACGTAGCATATAAGCCTGTGTCCACCAATTTTGCCACCTGGGGTGTCAGTGTTCCGTTGTCAATATATTTCTGCACTCCGACAAATTGTGGAATTTCATCGGACGCCAGTAAATAAGCAACCAGTGCTACTGCACCTAAAAACACTAACGATATCAGGCCTTTTTTTGCGGCATTAATATCGGTTATCATATGATAAAGTCCTGCAAGGATGATAACACCAACGCCGAAAATCAATAGTATATAGGCCCATAGCAGATTGGAGTTAATCCAACCTCCCATAACCGGGTCAGCCTTATTTTCACTAATGTTAGCCATTAGTGAAACTATAAGGATAGCTGATATGATTACCAGGACCCAAAGAAATATTGTAACAATTCTTCCTAACTTAACCATGAGAATTCTTATTTTTTCATATTATATTTTACCAGCAAATCGAGTAATGATATTGAAGCATCTTCCATGTTGTTTACTATACTGTCAATTTTCGCAACACAATAGTTGTAAAAAAGCTGAAGTATGATAGCAACAATAAGACCACCTACAGTTGTGATCAAAGCAACTTTAATACCACCTGCTACCAGTGAGGGAGAAATATCACCGGCAATCTCGATTGCATTGAACGCACCTATCATACCGATAACTGTTCCAAGGAATCCGAGCATAGGAGCCAGAGCGATAAAAAGGGCGATCCAGCTTAATCCTCTCTCAAGTAATCCTGCCTGAACACCTCCATAGGAGATGATTGATTTTTCAACAACATCAATGCCATGGTCAAACCTGTCAAGTCCCTGGTAAAAAATACTTGCCACTGGTCCGCGGGTTTTGCGGCATACATCTTTTGCAGCTTCCACACCGCCATTTTCCAATGCCTGTTCAACATTACTCAGCAGCTTTTTGGTATTGCTTGTAGCCAGATTTAAATAAAGAACTCTTTCTATTGCAAAAGCCAGACCGAGAATCAGTGCAATCAATACAAACGACATGAAAAAAGGTCCACCGTCAATGAATGTTTGTTTTAACTGACTGTGCAAAGATCTGCCTTCTTCAGCAGCCGCAGCCGCTTCTTCAACCGGATCAGCAGTTAAATCAACCTGCTCCTGCTGTGTCCCTGCCGGGCTTTGTGCAGCTGCCTGATCCTGAGCAACTACAGAATTTGATGCCATAAAAAACAGCATTCCAGATAACGCTATTAACGCGAATAGTCTTTTCATAATTAATTTGAATTTTTAATTAGTAATCTCCGATTTTATTATTTTAATTATTAAATATTAATTTCCAGCACACAAATAACAGATTTTCCAACGAAATAATCAAATATAATTAAATAAAAAATATAATTTTCTAATCATTATTCTGACTCCCTTCGCGGAGAGAGGGGGATTCGAACCCCCGGTACCATTCCTGGTACACACGCTTTCCAGGCGTGCCAGTTAAGCCACTCCTGCATCTCTCCCTTAAAGCCGGCATGCCTTAAATATAAGGCTGCAAAATAATAAAAAAAATACTAAAATATCACAAAGACGGCAACTAATTTACATTAGAAATTGTAATTGCATCAAATTTTTATTCCGGGATAGCGATAAACAGGTGCAGTTATACAAGATGCTGTATTCTAACTGAATATAATTTACAAAATATTAAATCTGACATTAATACCTGCCCCTTCAGGCAGGAATTACCAGTGAAATACCTGGTCCATTACACTCAGTCATATTCCAAATAACTGCCTGGCATTTTCTGTAGTAACCTTCGCTGCCTCTTCAACTGTTATATCGTAAATCTCTGCAATTTTTTGTGCTATATAGACAAGATATGCACTCTCATTTCTCCTGCCGCGTTTTGGTACCGGAGCCAGATATGGCGAATCAGTTTCAATCACAATATTATTGAGAGGAATATTCCGGATAATCCCCGGCAAATGATTGTTCTTATAAGTAACCGGCCCCCCGATTCCCAAAAGAAATCCCATATCTGTAATTTTCCGGGCCTCCTCTTCATCGCCCGAGAAACAATGGAAAACTCCCTTCAGGTTACCATCTTGTTCACTCTTTAAAATGTCATAAATTTCATTAAAGGAATCACGCATATGAATTACAATCGGAAGACCTTTTGACTTTGCCATCTGAATCTGGATACCGAAAACTGCCTTCTGCTCTCTTATATATGTCCGGTCCCAGTACAGATCTATGCCTATCTCGCCAATCCCGTAAAACTTCCTCTTCTCCAGCCAGTATTCAATAGCCTGCAGCTCATCCTGATAGTCTGAGGAGACCGAGGTAGGATGCAGTCCCATCAGCGGATACAAAAGATGCGGATAAGTATCGCTTAAATCAATCAAACGCTTAATTGATGCAGAATCTATATTGGGAAGAATTATCTTCTTAACGTCATTGTCGTATGCATGTTGCAATACTTCATCAATATCATTGATAAAGTCTTCCGAATAAATATGGGCATGAGTATCAATAAGCATGTCAAAACTTTCATTTTGACAAATGTATTAAAGTGTTTCAAGGTAAAATCATTTTGTATTTTACCAGTATATTAAATTTATTAAATATTTAAAGATAAGGCAACAAGTCAGAAATTAAACCACACCCTGTGCCAGCATAGCGTCAGCAACTTTAACAAATCCTCCTATATTAGCGCCTGCCACATAATCAATTTTGCTGCCTGTCTTTCCGTAATTGACACATTGCTGGTGAATATTGCTCATAATCTCTTTTAACCGTATATCTACCTCTTCCCTTGGCCAGCTAATACGCATGCTGTTCTGTGACATTTCAAGTCCGGATACTGCTACACCACCCGCATTGACTGCTTTTCCCGGTGCATAAACAATATTGGCATTAAGATAGTCGACAGCTTCCGCGGTACACCCCATATTTGAAACCTCGGCAAGCATAATACAACCGTTTTTAACCAGTTCTTTTACATCCGGGAGGCCGACTTCATTTTCAGTGGCACAGGGAAGCGCAATATTAACAGGAACTTCCCAGGGTTTTTTGCCCGGAATAAATTTTACACCATATTCATGAGCATATGGTTCGACTATGTCGTTATTGCTTGCCCGCAATCCAAGAAGAAAATCTACTTTTTCACCTTTAATACCTTCGGAATCATAAACATATCCGTCAGGTCCGGATATTGTAACTACCTTACCGCCCAGTTCATTGATTTTTGAAATGGCTCCCCAGGCAACGTTACCAAAACCTGATACAGCGAATGTCAGTCCTTCAATATCTTTACCCATCCGTTGCAGCATATGCTGCACAAAGTATACTGCACCGAAACCTGTAGCTTCAGGTCTGATTAGACTTCCTCCCCAGCCGAGGCCCTTGCCTGTCAAAACACCAGTAAATTCATTCTTTAAACGCTTATATTGTCCGAAAAGGTAACCTATCTCACGTCCTCCAACTCCAATATCTCCTGCAGGAACGTCAGTATTGGGACCAATATGCCTGAAAAGCTCTGTCATATAAGACTGGCAGAATCTCATTATCTCACTGTCTGATTTTCCTTTTGGACTGAAATCAGATCCTCCTTTGCCCCCGCCCATTGGCAATGTGGTAAGACTGTTTTTGAAAGTCTGTTCGAATCCGAGAAACTTCAGAATACTGAGTGTAACGCTTGCATGAAACCGCAGCCCTCCTTTGTACGGACCGAGTGCCGAATTAAATTCTATCCGGTAACCACGGTTAACCTGTACTTCACCCCTGTCATCTACCCAGGGCACCCGGAACATGATAACCCTTTCGGGTTCAACAATGCGTCCAAGTATATTGGCTTTCTGATACCGGGGATTTTTCACGTAAAAATCCCAGACTGACCCAATCACTTCTTCGACTGCCTGGTGAAACTCTTTTTCACCGGGAGTCCTGCTTTCCAAATCAGCAATAAAGGTAGTTATCTCATTTCTCATTTTATTGAATTTTTAAAAAACGCGATAAAGGTATACAACTTATCAAAGTAAAAGAAATAATACCTGATTATTCAGCAAAAGAGTTATAAACATAAAATAATTGTAAAAGAAATGCCGTTACACCTTCCTTTAAATATAGTTTTATTTATATCCGGGAATATCCCTGACAATCCTTACAGCAACGAAAAAGCCCTTCCTGAAAAGGAAAGGCTCTTTGATAATATATTCATATCTTTTTACATCATGCCACCCATGCCCGGGCCTCCCGGAGGCGGTGCAGGCGGATTTTTCTCTTTTTCTTCAACCAGAACAGCTTCGGTTGTGAGAAACATTCCTGCAATTGAAGCAGCGTTCTCAAGGGCAATTCGTGTCACCTTTGCAGGATCAATTACTCCTGTTTCGTAAAGTTTCTGGAATTCATCAGCCCTGGCATTATATCCAAAGTCACCTTTACCCTCTTTAACTTTCTGAACAATAACAGCTCCTTCCTTGCCGGCATTTTCAACAATCTGACGCAGCGGCTCCTCGATTGCTCTTTTTACAATCTCAACACCGGTTTGCTCATCATCGTTCTCACATTTAATTTCATCAAGTACATCGATAGCACGCAGGTAGCAAACTCCTCCACCGGGTACTATTCCCTCTTCCACGGCTGCCCGTGTTGCACTCAATGCATCGTCAACGCGGTCTTTTTTCTCCTTCATCTCCACTTCCGAAGCAGCTCCTACATATATTACAGCAACTCCGCCTGCCAGTTTAGCCAGACGCTCCTGCAATTTCTCTTTATCATAATCGGAAGTTGTTGTTTCGATCTGCTTTTTAATCTGTGTAACTCTTGTAGATATATTTTTCGGAGAACCTGCACCATTTACAATTGTAGTGTTCTCTTTATTAACAGTGATCTTTTCTGCTTCGCCGAGCATATCCAGGGTGGCCTGCTCAAGTTTCATACCTTTTTCCTCGGTTATAACAGAACCACCTGTCAGAACAGCTATATCCTCGAGCATCTCCTTACGGCGGTCACCAAAACCCGGAGCTTTAACTGCACACACTTTCAGCGATCCCCTCAAACGGTTTACCACCAATGTAGCCAGAGCCTCGCCATCAACATCTTCTGCAATTATTATCAACGGACGGCCTGCCTGTGCAGTAGCTTCCAGAATAGGCAGAAGATCTTTCATAGTGCTGATCTTCTTGTCGTGAATCAGCACATAAGGATTTTCAAGACTTGCTTCCATCTTTTCACCGTCGGTAATGAAATAAGGTGAAATATAACCGCGGTCAAACTGCATACCTTCTACTACGTCAACATAAGTGTCAGTACCTTTCGACTCTTCAATTGTTATAACACCCTCCTTATGCACTTTATGCATAGCTTCTGCAATCAGTGCGCCGATAGTTTCATCATTATTTGCTGAAACTTTAGCTACAGATTCAATCTTTTTAAAGTCATCGCCGATGGTCTGAGCCTGTTCGGCAATACTTTTCACCACTCTCTCCACTGCTTTGTCGATACCTCTCTTAAGGTCCATGGGATTGGCACCGGCAGCAACATTCTTCAGGCCTACTTTGATAATAGCCTGTGCCAGTACTGTAGCTGTGGTAGTTCCGTCACCTGCGTCATCACTGGTTTTTGATGCTACTTCTTTTACTAACTGTGCTCCCAGATTTTCATATGCATCGGGAAGTTCAATCTCTTTTGCAACGGTTACACCGTCTTTGGTTATTTTCGGCGCTCCAAATTTCTTCTCAATAATTACATTACGTCCTTTGGGTCCCAATGTACACTTTACAGCGTCGGCGAGTTGGTCAACGCCGGCTTTTAGTTTGTCCCGGGCCTCAATGTTAAATTTAATCTCTTTTGCCATGTTATTTTAATTTTAAAAATTTTGATTAAGCAATATACAGTACGTCAGACTGCGACATCAGTAAATAATCCTCTCCGTCTATATTCAGTTCGGTACCGGAGTATTTACCATAAACAACAATATCACCCTTTTTAAGTTCCATGGGTTCATCTTTTTTGTCTGCTCCGACCAATACCACTGTACCTTGTTGCGGTTTTTCTTTTGCTGAATCAGGAATAATAATTCCACTCTGTGTTTTTTCTTCGGCTTGCCGGGGTTTCACAAGAATCTTTCCCGCAAGAATTTTTCCTTTAAGTTCTGCCATTTGTCATTCAGTTTTATATTAAACATTTTTTATTAAAATCGACACAGTGCCATATCATATTTTGTGCCAATTGGCAGTAACCGGTTTTTCCCTCTGAAATATAGACAAAATTGCACCCCACCCTTTTAAAATTATATAGCATTTAATAATAAAACATTGATATTCAGTTACTAAATAAAATGTCACTCTTTATGACAGGGTGACAGAAAGTGATAAGTGAAGAAATATTTATTATTTGATTATGAAATAATAATATTGAGTCCGGATTATTCGGGACAATCTTTTTATTCAAAACGGTAATCTGCTATATTACGAAATCCCCTTAAAAAATCACTTGTTTTCATGCGCCTTTTACCCGATATCTGAATATCCGTAATTTCCAGCCAGCCATCTGCACAAGCCACATTCAGATATGAATCATCATCGGTGTCTATAGTTCCCGGTCTTGCAGTCTCTTCAGTAATAACGGGTTGCGCAAAATAGATTTTACAGAGCAGGGTACGACCTGTTCCCGGATTCACCAGGTTAGCCCAGGCGGCCGGAAAGGGGGATAGTCCTCTTATAAGATTTCTTACCTCTTCAACCTTTTTGGTCCAGTCAATTTTACAGTCCTCTTTAAAGATTTTAGGAGCCTTTTTTATCTCGTCAGTCCCTGCCAGCTCAGATTGAGAAACAGAGTGTGCAGTTCCCTGTGCCAAAGCTTCAAGAGTCTCTGCAACAAGTTCTGCTCCAGTTTCCATAAGTCTGTCGTGAATATCGCCTACTGTATCATTTTCACCGACCGGAATTTCACGCTGAAATAAAATCTTACCTGTATCGATCTGATCATCAATCATAAATGTAGTAACACCGGTTTTGGTTTCGCCATTAATTATTGCCCAGTTCAATGGAGCAGCACCTCTGTAATGTGGCAGCAACGATCCATGCAGATTGAAACTTCCAAGTCGCGGCATTCTCCAAACCACTTCAGGAAGCATCCTGAATGCCACAACAACCTGAATATCAGGATTCAATTCCTGCAACTCACCCAGGAAAACAGGATCTTTCAGTTTTTCAGGCTGCAAAACATTCAGTCCCATGCTTACTGCATATTCCTTTACAGCCGACCTGGTAATCTGTTTACCTCTTCCTGCAGGTTTGTCAGGTGCAGTGACAACACCAACAACGTTATACCCTTTTTCAACCAGAGTTTTCAGGCTGGCTACAGCAAAACCCGGTGTACCCATAAAAACTATGCGAAGTTCCTTTCCTGTCATTAATTATATTTTTCAACAAAAATAATCATTCATCTTGTTATATTTTACTTAAAATGATTTTTTGTCGATTAGTGTGATTGTATGGATAAAAACTACTTCAGAAGCTCTTCAATGGTTTTTCCCAACTCTTCCCCGCGCTTATCTTTGGCTTTTATGACCCCGTTTCTGTCAATAATTAAACTTGCAGGAATTGAATTGACGGCATACAGTCTGGCAGCAGCATTATTCCAATATCCGAGATCTGAAACATGAGTCCAGGTAAGCTTATCATCTTCGATAGCCTTCAGCCATGCCTGCCTGTCCCTGTCGAGTGATACTCCAAACACAGTAAATCCGCTGTCTTTATATTTATTGAAAACAGCCACTATATTGGGATTCTCTCTCCTGCATGGTCCGCACCAGGCAGCCCAGAAATCAATGAGCGTCAGCTCGTTTTGAGAATATATATCTGAAAAAGTAACCGGATTACCATCCGGATCATTCATCGTAAAATCCGGAGCAATCCTGCCGACCTCAAGGCTTTTTAACTTCTCAATGCGCTCTTTTATTGCAGTTACGGAAGGTAACATACCCAGTTTTGGATCAAGTGAACCTACAAGATTGTCGAGCTCCTCAAGTTCGATATTATGTTGTACCCTGGCAAGCAGGTAAGGAGTGACATAAGAAGAGGGATTATTTCTGATAAAATTCACCTGCGCAATATTGGTACTGTCGTATAAAACTCTAACCTGTTCTAACAACTCCTGTGACTTTGCATTATCACCTGATGCACCGGCTTCACGTGCCTGCTGATATAACGACATGTATTTCTCCCCTATCCTTCTTACCTCATTATTTACTGAGTCATATTCATCATGTGTGTCCGATCCGGTAACCACTAAATTGTCAAAAGAATCGATATTCCCCTTAACTCCCATTTTAGTATTTTCCACAAATACTATTGCTTTGGGAGGCTGGCCCATCACCGACAAATAATAATCTTCGGGCACCTCAACGGCACCTTTAAGTATTGCAGTTCCATCTGTTATCTGAGCAGTGTCAACCGGGATCCATGAAGACGGGCCTCTTCTCTCAAGTAGGATATTACCTTCTGCCCCTTCAATTTTAACCTCTATTTCATACCCCTCTTTTTGTTTGCTGCATGCAACAAATCCAAGAACCAATATTAAAAACAAAACTTTCTTCATACCAGATATTTTATAACTCTCTTCAATAATGATAAATACTCTTTGGTTTCCCCTAAGGCTCTGCCTGCTTTAATTAATAAGAAACCTCAAAAAAAACAGTCCGGGCAGAAAGAATTGCCAAAAAATTTCCGGAAAGATATGAAATCATGAAGATATATTATCAATAATCAGGTAGAAACAGTAGTCAAAATTTCTCCCGCTTTTATATCATCAAAAACCACACCCTTCAGATGTACTGAATTTACAGCTCTTCCCGAAGGATCAGCATTATTTTGAAATGATTTATCCCACGCCAGAGCCTCCCCGGTACTGCACGCTATTGACGGAACTGACGGAACACAGGCTGCCGCCTGATCTGAAGGAAAGTGTTCGCTGTATATCTCCCTGTACATATACTCCTCCTTATTCTGGGGAGTATTTACCGGAAACCTGTACTTTGCATTTGCCATCATCCCGTCGGTAACATGCTCACGGGCTATCTGTTTAAGAGTATCAATCCAGCCGTAACCGACACCATCGGAGAACTGCTCTTTCTGTCGCCATGCCACACTTGCAGGCAAATATTTTTCAAATCCTTTACGCAGGCACCACTTTTCCATTTTGCCATCACCTGCCATTTTCTGAGACGGATTAAAGCGCATGGCCACATCCATGAACTCTTTGTCGAGAAAAGGGACTCTTCCTTCTACGCCCCAGGAAGCCAATGATTTATTGGCTCGCAGACAATCGTAAAGATGTAGCCGGCTTACTTTCCGCACACTCTCACGGTGAAACTCTTCGGCATTTGGAGCCTTGTGAAAATAGAGATAACCTCCGAAAATCTCGTCAGCACCCTCTCCCGTAAGTACCATTTTAATTCCCATCGACTTAATTACCCTGGCAATCATATACATCGGGGTAGAAGCGCGTACCGTTGTAACATCATATGTCTCTATATGATATATAACATCGCGTATAGCATCAAGACCTTCCTGTATTGTGTAATATATCTCATGATGGATCGTTCCTATATGTTCAGCCACCTCTCTTGCTGCAGCCAGATCAGGTGATCCTTCAAGTCCGATGACAAAAGAGTGCAACTGGGGCCACCAGGCATCCTTTTTGTCGTCTTCTTCAATCCTTTTGGGCGCAAATTTTTTCGCCAGTGCTGAAGTTATTGATGAATCAAGTCCGCCGGATAGAAGTACACCATAAGGGACATCAGACATTAACTGCCTGTGAACTGATTTCTCGAGAGCCTGTGCCAGCTCATCAATATCAGCAGGATTGTCCTTCACATTCTCATAATCCATCCAGTCGCGCTCATACCACTGCGTAAGCTTCCCCTCCCTGCTGTAAAAATAGTGACCCGGAGGAAACTCTTCATACTTCTTGCAAAAGCCTTCAAGAGCCTTAAGCTCGGATGCTATATAATAATTACCAAATTCGTCCCATCCGTGATAGAGAGGAATAATTCCTATATGGTCACGTGCAATCAGATATGCATCCTCTTCCTCATCATACAGTCCAAAGGCAAATATCCCGTTTAAATCATCCAGAAAATGCTGCTTTTTCTCCCTGTAAAGAGCCAGGATTATTTCACAGTCTGACCGGGTCATAAAATCATATTTCCCTTCAAAATTCTTTCTGAGATCACGATGATTATATATTTCCCCGTTTACTCCCAGTATCAGTTTTCTGTCTCTGCTGTAGAGAGGCTGACCACCCGATTCCGGATCAACAATGGACAAACGCTCATGGGCAATTATTGCCTTATCTCCGCAATATATCCCCGACCAGTCGGGGCCCCTGTGACGAACCCTCTTGACCATTTCAAGTATCTGCGACCTTAACTGACTGCTCTCGGTACGCAGATCAAATGCACATACAATTCCACACATATCTTCCTGTTTTAATATTAAAATATTTTCTGCTAATATATACATTTTGATATAATACCATATCTTTTTATAGCATTATTTTTTAATATATAATAAAAATTTTACTTTTGGTATAAATATATAGTAATATTATGACTTTATGTAATATTTTACTATGCTGAGTTATTAAAATAAATTGTAATTCAGGCTTTGAACGTTTTGGGATTAATTTTGTTTATAATAAAAAAACAAATAAAATATCATGAACTATTTTATCGACACATTAATAAAAGGAAAAAGTTTTGAAGAGGTAATTGAAATTGTAAAATCGGAGCTCGGCAAAGAGGGATTTGGAGTTCCTGCGGAGGTTGACATGCAGGATACATTCAAAAAGAAACTCAACGTCAGTTTCAGGAAATACAGAATCCTGGGTGCATGCAATCCTGAATTTGCCTATAAAGCTGTGCAGGCAGAGAAGAATATAGGAGTTCTTTTACCCTGCAGCATAGTGGTACAGGAGCATGAAAACGGGGATGTGGAAGTAGCAGCGGTACATCCGTTAACTTCCATGTCGGAAGTGCACAACAATGTTGTTCAGGAAGTTGCTACCGAGATAACACACCGGCTTGAAAATGTAATTGAAAGTCTCAAATGAACTACCCCGGGGCAGAGCCCCGAAGTATCAGTAGAGAGTGAGTTGCTGAACAAACACTATATTATATTCTTT
>ENA-OSEO01001273-OSEO01001273.1-sediment-metagenome-genome-assembly--contig:-NODE-1273-length-48155-cov-7.866529_pt1 | contig 48155 bp, 43 predicted proteins | sample MGYA00237883_ERZ534232 | MGnify/ENA metagenome assembly ERZ534232 | reverse complement strand
CAGCTTTTAATGTTCGGGCGTCGTAGTTCATACTTCAACTACGACCTTTCTTACAAAATGTTCATTATTTTCTGCTCGGAGTAGTATTTCGCCGTGGAGGGCTCGATGGCTGGCGGTCACGACATCGCGATGGCGCTGCGGGCGGCGTATCTGCGGATGCACCGGCAGACCAACGCCTGGCTGGCCCCGCAGGGCATGACGGCCGATCAATTCGTGCTGCTGGCCCTGCTGATCGAGCGGGACGGCGTCACGCAACGGGATCTGGCTCACGAGGCCTCCAGCGATCCCAACACCGTGCGGGCCATGCTCGTTCTGCTGGAGCGGCGCGGGCTGGTGCGTCGCCGCCGGCACCCGGACGACGGCCGGGCCCTCCGCGTGACGCTCACACCCAAGGGCCGGCGGATGTATGAGCGCCTGTGCGGTCAGATCAAACCCTTGCAAGAGATCCTGGCGTCCCCGTTTCAGCCGGATCAGATACAGACACTCCTCCGGCACCTGGGTTGCATATCGCAGGCGATGCTGGAGGATCGGCGCGGCGGCAGGCCGTCCGCGAAACACACCCCCCAACGTGTTGGAAAAGGAGAAGGCTCATGAACAGGCACACAAGCACCCTGTGGACCCTGGCCGTGGCGGCCCTGGTCCTGATGACGTGGACGGCGCCCGCGCCGGCTCAGCCCGGCGGTTTCGGTGGCCCGCAGGTGGTCTCACCCGAGGTCACCTCCGACAGGCAAATCACGTTTCGTCTGTTGGCGCCCAAGGCTGAGGCGGTCCGTCTCAATGCCGGCGACATCCCCGGCACCGGCCGTGGCGTGGATTTGGTCAAGGGCGAGCAGGACGTGTGGGAGGCGACGGTCGGTCCGGTTCCGGCGGGGGCCTACCGCTATCGTTTCGACGTGGATGGCGTGCCGGTCGTGGACCCGCGCAACCCCATCACGAGCCAATCGAACAGCCACGTGTGGAGCCTGGTGGTCGTCGGTGGCCATGACCTGATGGACACCCGGGACGTCCCGCACGGCGCCGTGGCCGAGGTGACCTACTATTCCAAGTCGCTCAAGATGTTCCGCCGCATGCACGTGTACACCCCGCCGGGGTACGAGTCCGGCACGCGGCGCTACCCGGTGTTCTACCTGCTGCACGGGGCGATGGACTGCGACGATTCCTGGAGCACGGTGGGTCGGGCCGGGTTCATCCTGGACAACCTGATCGCCGCCGGCAAGGCCCAGCCGATGATCGTGGTCATGCCGGCCGGCCACACCCGGTCGTTCTCGTTTGGCCGCGGCGGGGACGGGTTGCGACGGGCCGTCGACGAGTTTGGGCAGGACTTCGTGGGCGACATCATGCCGTATGTGGAAGAGCACTATCGCGTCCGCACGGGTCGGGAGGACCGGGCCATCGCCGGATTGTCCATGGGCGGGGCCCAGACGCTCAACATCGCGTTCTCCAACCTGGAGAAGTTCGCGTACATCGGCGTGTTCAGCTCGGGCACCTTCGGCATCACGGGCGGCCCGGGCGGCGACGGGGATTCGTCGTGGGAGACGCAGCACGCCGCGGTCCTGGACAACGCGGAATTGAAGAAGGGGCTTCGGCTGGTGTGGTTCGGCACGGGCAAGGATGACTTCCTCGTGGGCACCTCGCGGGCGACGGTGGAGATGCTCAAGAAGCACGGCCTCGATGTCGTGTACCAGGAGACGGATGGCGGACATACCTGGCTCAACTGGCGCGACTACCTGATCGAATTCGCGCCGAGGCTCTTTGCCGGCGAGGGCTCGACATAGACAACGGATAAGTGCCCGACTGCCCGACTCAGGCCCCGGTTCGCAGCCAACCCGCTGCAGCCGGGGCCGCGCTGCTCGACAGTATACCAGAAACGGGCCCTTCTTGTCATTTCCGCCCGCCTGCGGCGCGTTTCCACTCCACCGGGAATCCACGCTTTGCCTGCAGAGAACACCGCGCGTCGAGCGTGGACCCCGGATCAAAGCCTGCCCCGGACTCGATCCGGGGTCCGGGGTGACACTTTTTCAACAACCTGCTATGGCGTGAGGGCCTCCGTAATATGCCGGGCAACCTGGGTGGCCTGGATCCGGCGGGCACCGTCCGCAAAGTGGTAATCGTCCGTGTAGGACTGGCCCTGCCCGATCATCGGCGTATGCAGGTCGTTGAGCCGCAGGCCCATCTCTTCGGCCAGGGCGGCGACGATCTCGTTTCGCCGCCGGATGCGGTCGTTGGTCGCGGCACGCTCCGGGCCGGGTCGAATGGGCGTGCTGTTGGCGACGATCAGCCGACCGGACGGGCAATGGCCGGCCAGCCACGTCAGGGTCTCCTTCAGGGCCTGTTCATATTGCGGCTCGGTGTATCCGAAGCCGTGCAGGCCGTTGTTGAAGTGGATCGCGGCGAAGTCGTACTGCGACAGGACAACCTCCAGTTGCGTGCGGAAAGCGGGGTTGCACACGCTCCACGAGGTGGTCACATAGGCGCAGTGGGCCTTGCCCTCCAGGGCCGCGGCCACGTGTCCGTAGTACTGCTGCGTGATCGAATCGCCCACCAGCAGCACCCGCGGAAGGTCTTCGTTGTTCGCGTGCGGAATCCACACGTTGCACCATTCGGTCCCCTCGCGGGGTTCGCGCGGGCGGCGTTTCTGGGGGGCAGGGCGGTCGGATGTGGGGGTGTTTTCGGATCGGCTTGGCGAGGCGGTCTGGTCGGTCTCGTGAAACGCCCGGATCCGCCGGGTCCATTCGCCCATCGACAGCCAGTCGGTCACGGAGAATCGCTCCTTGCGTCCCACGGACAGCCACAGTTTCCCCCGCTGGCCGGATGGATCACAGGCCACGACGTAGTAGCGTCCGGCCTGCGGCAAGGACACCGTCCAGCTGCCCAGAATCCACGAATCGGTCCGTGTGAAGGGCTCGTGGAAGAACCGGGGTTCGGCCACGTCCTGCGTGGAGAACGCCACGGCTCCGGCGCCCTCGGGCAGTGTGATCGGGGCGGCGATTTCAGGCAGGCCCGGGCCGACGACCAAAACCTGCGGGCGAAAAGAACGAAGCCGCTCCAGCGCCGGCAGCCCGAGCTGAACGTACAGCTCGTGCGGGCCCGCGACGGTCAGCGTCAGCCAAAGCTGCGGGGCCGCGTCGGTCAGTTCGCGGTAGATGACCTGTGAGACCTCGGGCTCGGAGACGGGCACGGCCGTTTTCGGGTCCGTGCCGGGCTGATCGCTAAAAATCGGCCGGTGGGCGCCGGCCCGGCCGACCCATCCGAACACCAGGGCGGCAAACACGAGTACGAGACGACGAGACATGGCGCTACCCTCCAAACGGCCGTTTCGGGTTCACATAAGGCTTCCAGTCCCATCAATATACCCGGTCGCCGACGTTTCCGGAAGGCGAATGGGATATCGTAAACTCCAGGGTGGGTCAACGGGGCCCCTGCCCACCCGTGGACCGATTCCCGATACGTCGCCGGGCGATGGACCCGAATGGGTGTTTCGGGCGCGAGGCGGCGGCCCGACGGGCGATGTTCGGACCCCTCTCGCGGTGGCACGGACTCCATCGTCCCCGACGCTCTCCGTGGGGTCAGGCATTGACGTAGGTGGGGCTTTCGTCTAGAGTAGGGCCCTTAGTCTACCCGAAAATCGTAACCTGGCACTCTTAGAGGCCCAAGTATGCTCAAACGTACGCACCATTGCGGCGAGCTTCGCCTGACCGACGTGGGCAAACAGGTCGTCGTCGCCGGCTGGGTCCGCAGCTACCGCGACCACGGCAACCTGGTCTTTATCGACCTGCGGGATCGGGAGGGGATCACGCAGCTCGTCTTCGACCCGCAGACGCAAAAGGAGGTGCACCGGATCAGCCGCGATCTGCGCTGCGAGTGGGTCCTCGCCGCCAGCGGCACGGTGCGTCCGCGGGGCGAGGGGCTCGAGAACCCCAAACTGGCCACCGGACAGATCGAGGTGGTCATCGACCGGCTGGAGATCCTCAACCGCTCCAAGACGCCCGTGTTCGACCCGGAAGAGGCCGACAAGGTCAACGAGGAGCTGCGGCTGACGCATCGTTACCTGGACCTGCGGCGGCCCTCGATGCAGCAGCGGCTGCGGGTGCGGCACCGCGCGGCCAAGGTGGTGCGCGACTTCTACGATGAGTACGGCTTCTGGGAGATCGAAACGCCCATGCTCGGCAAGAGCACGCCCGAGGGGGCCCGCGATTACCTCGTGCCCAGCCGATTGTACAAGGGGGCGTTCTATGCCCTGCCGCAGTCGCCGCAGTTGTTCAAGCAGATTCTCATGGTCTCCGGCACGGACAAGTACTTTCAAATCGTCCGGTGTTTTCGGGATGAGGACCCGCGGGCCGACCGCCAGGCCGAGTTCACCCAGATCGACGTGGAGATGAGCTTCGTCGATGCCGACGACGTGATGCGGATCAACGAGCAGATGATCGCGCGGGTCTTTCGCGAGGTTATCGGCGTGGAGGTCTCGCTGCCGATCCGCCGCATGGGCTACGCCCAGGCCATCGACGAATACGGGATCGACCGGCCCGACCTGCGGTTCGACATGCGGCTGCGGGACATCACCGATCTGGCCCAGGCGTGTCAGTTCAAGGTGTTCAACAGCACCGTGGCCTCCGGCGGGATCGTCAAGGGCCTTTGCGCGCCCGGTGGGGGACGCTATTCGCGCAGCGAGATCGAAAAAGGCCTGACCGAGTTCGTCGGCGGCTATGGGGCCCGGGGTCTGGCGTGGATGAAGGTGGAAACCGACGATGGCGGCGGGCCCGTCCTGCGCAGCAGCATCGTCAAGTTCTTCAGCCCTGAACAGCAGGCCGAGCTGCTCCAGCGCTTCGCGGCCTCGCCCGGCGATCTCTTGCTGTTCGTGGCCGATGAACCGGCCGCGGTGAACAAGGCCCTGGCGCCGCTGCGGGTGCGCCTGGGGCACGAGCTGGGTCTGATCGAGGCCGGGCGGTATGAGTTCGTCTGGGTCGTGGATTTTCCGCTGTTTGAGTGGAACGCCGAGCAGCGGCGCTACGACTCGCTGCACCATCCCTTCACCGCGCCGGTGCCGGAGGATATGCCCAAGCTGGACAGCGATCCGGCCGCGATTCGCTCGCAGGCCTACGACCTGGTGCTCAACGGCGCCGAGATCGGCGGCGGCAGCATCCGTATCCACGATCCGCGCTTGCAGGCCCGCGTGTTTGCGCTGCTCAACATCACGGCCGAGCAGGCCGAGGAGCGCTTCGGGTTCTTCCTCAAGGCCCTGGAGTACGGCGCACCGCCCCACGGCGGCATCGCCTTTGGATTGGATCGCCTCGTCATGCTGCTGACCGGCACCGACAATATCCGGGATGTGATCGCGTTTCCCAAGACACAACGCGGCCAGTGCCTTCTGACCGATGCACCCGGGCCGGTGGACCAGGCGCAACTGGATGAATTGAACCTGCGCGTGCAGAAGCACTCGCACGCGCCCGAAACCGCAGGCTGAGCCGATCGGACCGCTACGATCAAGACCGTTTCGCGGGGAGCTCCGACTGATGCGGCGTCGTTTCCGCGTCAAGATGGACAGGCTGCTGCGTCGGCTGCATCTCAAGCCGTTGAGCCTGGCCGAGAAATGCCGTCTGCAGTTCGGCGCTGCGGTCATCCTGAGCCTGATCGTGGCCCTGCTGATCCCGTACCTGTGGATGAACAAGCTGACCGAGAAGACGGCCCTGGACGCCGGGCGTGCCGTGGCCGACCGCGTGTATGAACAGCACTTCCGCGTGCCGCCGCGCGTGCGACAGGAGCTGCCCGTCCTCAGCGAGAACGGCGCGGTGCGCGATCCCAACGACCTGACGATTCTGTGGGCGCGATTGGATTCCGAATCGCCGAAGGTTCCGGCCGACTGGACCGAATCGGAGCAGACGCAAACGCAGCGTTTGCTGGAGGACCCGGACGGTTACGAGTACGGCTGGATCGACACCTCCACCATGCCCCACAAGCATACGTATGTCCGGATCGTGCGGGCCACCGACGCCTGCCTGACCTGCCACGGCCCGGACCGCCCGGCCACGCCGTTTCACAAGAATGAGCGGCTGGGACTGCTCCTGATCCGCAGCCCCGTTCGGGAGTACGCCAAGACGATCCTCATCAATCGGGTCACCACCATCGTCGCCGGTCTCCTGGCCGGTACGGCGGCCATGGTGGCGTTTTACGCAATCGCCCAACGGGTCATCCTGCGCCCCATCCGCCAGCTCCGTGCCCTGGCCAACAACATCGCCGAGGGCAACCTGGACGCCCGCAGCTCCATCAAGAGCGGCGACGAATACGAAAAGCTCGCCAATGCGTTCAACCACATGCTCGACGTCTTGCAGGACTCGCGCAACCAGTTGGCCGTGGCCAACCGGCAGCTCGACGCCAAGATCACCGAGCTGTCCGACCGCAACATCGAGCTGTTCGAGGCCAACAAGCTCAAGAGCGAGTTTCTGGCGAACATGACCCACGAGGTCCGCACGCCGCTGAATGCGATTCTCGGCTTCGCCCAGTTGCTCTACGAAAAACCCGGCGCCGACGTGGAAAAATCCCGCCGCTACGCCCAGAACATCATCGCCAGCGGTCGATCCCTGCTGAACCTCATCAACGACCTGCTCGATCTGGCCAAGGCCGAGGCCGGCCGGATGGAATTGCACGTCGAGAAGACCAGCATCGGGCACCTGTGCCAGGCCCTGGTGGATTTCTTCACCCCGATGGCCGATGAAAAGCGCCTGACGCTCACCCTCGCCGTGGACGACACGGTGCCGGCTGTCTACACCGATCCCGGCAAGGTCCGCCAGATCCTGTACAACTATCTGAGCAACGCGATCAAGTTCACGCCGGTCGGGGGGCGGATTCACGTCTCGGCGCGGATGCTCAGCGAGCACACGGTGCGGATGGCCGTCGCCGACACCGGACCCGGCATCGCCAGGGAGCATCACGAGGCCATCTTCGAGAAGTTCCGACAGGTCGACGGCTCGATCACGCGGCAGGGCAACGGCACGGGCCTGGGCCTGGCGATCTGCCATGAACTGAGCGTGCTGCTGGCCGGCGCCGTCTCCGTCGACAGCGAACCCGGCCGCGGGGCGACGTTTTACCTGGATTTGCCCCTTCGCGCCCCGGGCGACTCCACGCTGATCCTCTGAGCCGTTGGGGCACGCCAGCCGCGGGGCAGGCCCTATGGTAAACTCATACGGACCGCGTCGTCCTCGATCAATTCGCCCGTGCGCCGGTCCCAACGGCGCGTCCGGTGGGCCAGCCGATGGTCCTTGCCGTGGCAGTCGGTGCAGACCTTCGCCTCGGCATCGCCCGGGCTGAAGACGCTCTTGTGTGGATCGAGCCGCGCCATCGCCGCCTTTTCGTGGCACTCCAGACAGGCGGCGACGATCTGCTCCCGCGGATACATGATCTCCGGCGGCGTGATATTGTTCTCATCCGAACAATGGGCATCCGAGGCCCCGTGGCAATTCTCGCAGCCGATGCCCGCCTTCGCGTGCCGTCGACTGAGCGTTTCCTGGGCGTAGTTGATGTGACACACAAAGCAGCGGCTGTTGTCCGTCCCGTCCACCGCGGCGAACGCGACCGGCTCATCCTCCAACAGCAGCAACGGCTCATCCGCCCCGGCCACCGAGCCGGTCGGCTCATCCTTCGGCCCGCACGACACCGCCGCGAGCACCACCGCCACGCCTCCCCCGATCAGCACGGCCAACCGCACCCGGCCGGCCCACGACGCCGCATCCTTACCCATCCGCTGCTCCTCGTCTGTCGATCCCGTTGTCGGTCCAGGCCGGATTAGACGTACTGCCAATCCTTGAGCCACTGGTAGTGTGGGGGCAGATTTGCCCAGGCCTGCTGGCTGTAGACCTCCAACTCGGCCTTCTCCTGAACGTCCAGCTCGCGGCGTTCCTTCACCGCCAGGGCCATGTTGTCCACCTGGTGCTGGCTGATCAGGCCCGGAATCGGCGCCGTGATCGCCGGATTGCACAGGATATACCGAATCGCCAGACGGGCCCGCCGATCGTCCTCGGCGGCCTGCGGGCTGCTCGGCGAGCTGTCGCCCAGAAACAGGCTGTTGCTGGCGAAGGGCTTGATGCCGAACACACCCACGTCCTGCTCGATCACCGCGTCGAAGAGACTGTCCTGCGGCGCCTTCTTGCTCATCGACGTGTACGGGAACAGCACCACCTCGATCTCGGGGAACTGCTCGATCATCATCTTCAGCCAGGGCCGGTCGTGCGAGCTGATGCCGATGTGTCGGGCCTTGCCCTGCTTCTTGGCCTGGGTCAGGGCCTTGACGATCTCCACCGATGTGTTGAACGTGTGCTCGCCGCCCGGCTCGAAACACGTGATCCGCCACAGGTCCGTGTACTCCAGCCCGGCGTCGCGCAGGACCGTGTCCAGAGACTCCATCAGCTTGGGCGCCGTGCGATAGTCCGGGTTGCGGGGCTCATGTTCATAGTACGACGCCGCCAGGTACATCGCCTCGCGCCGACCCTTCAGCGCCTTGCTGTAGGCCATCACCTCGTGATACGAGCAGGCATCGATGTAGTTGATCCCTCGCTCGATGCAGCGGGTGACCACGTCCCGGCGGTTCCGGTCAAAATCCTGGTTCATCACGTTGACCCGCTTCCAGTGGCCGCCGAGGCACACCGCCGAGACCATCAGCCCCGTCTTGCCCAGCCGCCGGTACTCCATCTCGGGGTTGTAGCTGCGGGTGTCGATGGCCTGCGCCGCGCCCAGGGGGCCTCCCAGGCCCAGTCCCGCGCCGATCGCCCCGGCCGCCGCCGCTTGCATGAATCTCCGCCGATTGATATCGTTGCGCTCCGACATGTGCCACCCTTTCAATCCCGCGTACCTCTCTGCTCCGGATCAAAAAACCGACGGCCGGCCAAGTCTGCGGCCCCCTTGCCGCCTGTTCCAGCCTATCAGCACGATTCCATATCCGCAAGCCAAGCAGGGCGGTTTCTTGCCAATCGCTGACCGAGCCCGTATTCGTTCCCCGTCGCGCCACTCTGCCGGTCTTCTATGCCCCGGTCCGAGAATGCGTGGAAAATCCATTGGACCATTGGTATAATAATGGTATAAGGCTTATACATGAGATTCGAGTTCGACCCCGGAAAGAGCGATAGTAACAAGGCCAAGCATGGGATAGATTTCCGCCAAGCCCAAGCGATGTGGGACGATCCGGACGTGATCGAGGTTCCCCTCAAGACGGACGACGAGCCGAGGTTTCTTGTGGTGGGGCGAATAGGGCAAAAGCAGTGGGCGGCGATCATCACCTACAGAGGCGATGCGATCCGGCTTATATCGGTACGCCGGGCGCGGAAAGAAGAGGTAAGCATCTATGAAGGCTCGTGAACTCGACAGACGATTTGACAGGGGCGAAGACATTTCCGAGCACCTGGACGTGAGCAAGGCCCGACGGCCCGAACAGGAGCAAAAAAGAGTTAATGTGGATTTCCCCCTGTGGATGATCTATCGGCTCGACCGGGAAGCCAAGCGTTTGGGCGTGCCTCGGCAGTCCGTTATCAAGATGTGGTTGGCCGAGCGGTTGGAGCAAACCTCCTGAGAAGACGCTGTGGACTCAAGGACGCGCGGCTCCGGCCAGTCTGCCAGTGGCATTGTCAGACGCCCGAAGGCCGGCAGCGCGAGATCATTCGGGCCAGCAGTTCGTTGAAAAACGTACGGGCCATAGAAACCGGCCCTTGTTGTTATTCCCGCCCGCCTGCGGCGTGTTTCCACTCCAGCGGGAATCTACGCTTTGCGCGCACAGAGCGCACCGCACGTCGAGCATGGACCCCGGATCAAAGCCTGCCCCGGACTCCAGCCGGCGCGCCGGGTGACACCCTTGTCAACAGGGTGCTGAACCCGCTGGCCTGATGAATCAGGTTGAAATGCTCGTGAATCTCGCGCCGAATCTCAGTCCGAATCACCTGGCGTGGCGGGCAGTAGAACTCCGTCGATGGAAACATCGCGACGAATTCCCCGACGCGGGTCTCGTCCAGGTCCACGACCAGGTCCACATCGTGCGTCATTCGCGGCTCGCCGTACAGGATCGCGGCCACCGAGCCGGTCACCATGTACGGAATGTCCGAACGGGCCAGCGGTTCAAGAAACACCAGTGGAAGGTTAGCTGCGGGCATACATGAAAACCTCCCTAACGGCGGCCTGCACCTGCTCTTGGCTCCAGTCCGGATGCTGGCGCCGCAGACCGGCCGCCTTGAGGTCTCTTGCCGACCAGTACAACTCCATCGCCAGCTCCAACTTCCGCTCCGGCGTCATCGCCCGCAGGATATCATCCTGAATCCGCTGTCCTTCCGTCGCCGCGTTGGCCATCACTGCTCCCCGTTCCTCAGCCTCACACGTCCAGCTTCTCGCTCAGCCAGGTGCGGACCTGGTCGAGGGGCACGCGGATCTGCTCCATACTGTCGCGGTCGCGCATCGTCACGGTGCCATCCTCCTTCGTCTGCCCGTCGATGGTCACGCAATAGGGCGTGCCCGCCTCATCCTGCCGCCGGTAGCGCCGGCCGATCGCCCCCTTCTCATCGTAAAAGCTCGCGTACCGCCGCTTGAGGTCGTCGTACAGCGCGCGGGCCGTCTCGGGCATGCCGTCCTTCTTGACCAGCGGGAAGATCGCCACCTTCACCGGCGCCAGCGCCGGGTGAAACCGCAGGACGTTACGCACCTCGCCGCGGACCTCCTCCTCATCGTACGCATCCACCAGGAACGCCAGCGTGCTGCGATCCACGCCGGCCGACGGCTCGATCACGTAGGGGATGAACCGCTGCCGCGTCTGCTCGTCGAAGTAGCTCAACGGCCCCGACAGGTAGTCCTCGGCCTCCTCCTTCAGGCCGATCGCCGTCAGGTCCCGCCCGGCCGCCATCCAGTCGTTGACCGTCCGCATCCCCCGCTGGTGCTGCCGGAGGTCGTAGTCGGTGCGGTTGGCGATGCCCTCCAGCTCCTGCCAGTCGCCCTGGCCAAAGGGGAAGCGGTACTCCACGTCCACGCAGGCCTTGGCGTAATGCGCCAGCTCATCCGGATCGTGCTCGCGGAACCGCAGGTTCTCCTTGCGGATGCCCAAATCCGTGTACCAGCGGAAGCGCTCGGCCTTCCAGTGCTCGTACCACTCGTCATCCGTGCCGGGGGCGCAGAAGAACTCCAGCTCGGCCTGCTCGAACTCCCGCGTGCGGAAGATAAACGCCTTGGTCGTCACCTCGTTACGAAAGCTCTTGCCGATCTGGGCGATGCCGAACGGGATCTTGACGCGGGTGGTGTCCAGCACGTTGCGGAAGTTCACAAAGATGCCCTGGGCCGTCTCCGGCCGCAGGAACAACGTCATCGTATCCTCGACGTTGGCGCCCATCTGCGTTTCGAACATCAGCCGAAACGCCATCGGGGCCCCGAACTGGCCCACCGCCCCGCAGGACGGGCACACCTTGCGGCTCAGGTCGTGCGGCGTCGCGGCGGCCTTGTCGATATCCACGTGTTCTGTGTGTTCTTCGCTATGGCTGTGATGATCGGTCAGGTGGTCCACGCGGCTGCGGGTGTTGCACTTCTTGCACACGGTCACGAGGTCCGCGAACTTGTCGGCATGGCCGGAGGCCTTCCACACCAAGGGGTGCATCAGGATCGAGCAGTCCAGCCCGACCACGTCGTCCCGCATCTTGACGACCGCTTTCCACCAGGCCTCGCGGACGTTGCGCTTGAGCTCTACGCCCAAGGGGCCGTAGTCGTAGCAACTGGCCAGCCCGCCGTAGATCTCGCTGGATTGAAAGATAAAGCCCCGCCGCTTGCACAGGGCGACGATGTCGTCGAGTTTCGCCAACTTGGCCATACGCTGCACCACCGATTTCAGGATCTATTCGCTCCCGGCCCGCGGGCACACCTGCCCCGCCGGACCACAATGGCTCGTATTGTACGCCCCACGCCGTCCGATACAAGGCCCGCGCCGCGCCATCCCGACAGCTCGGCACTCGGAGTAAAACTGTTGAGGTGAGGTGCACGTCCCCCGCGGTAGGTCGCATGCACGCCCGCCGCCGGTGGATCGTGGGGTGGCATGCCCATCCGCCTCTGGTCCGCCGACGGCGGATGAGCATGACCTGGAGGTCCGGGCCCGTGCATTACGCCATGGCCATCCACTTCACCCTTCGGGTTCAGTGGCTGCCACCCGACGTCAACTGCGGACAGGACGAACAGCACGCAGGGGCAGGACAAGCCACAGAGAATCACAGAGAGCACAGAGTAGACTCGGGTCACTCGGGTTGCCTCTGTGCCCTCTGTGGCAAACCCCGTGGCCCGCGCGGCACGGCCCACACGACGTTTTTGCAGGCCCCCCCTTGGCCGTCATCCCAACCGGAGGGCCTGGCCTTCGTTGCCGGGTGGCATGCCGATCCGCCTCTGGTCCGCCGACGGCGGATGGGCATGTTCTGGCGATGCAGGGGGGCGTTCGTCCTCCCATGGCCACGCTTTGCGTGGCCATGCCACCCACGCATGGGGCATGGCCTGTTCGTCAAAGGCGACTCATTCCATGGTCCCAGAGGCACACGAGTGCAATCGCAGCACTTGGACCGATTGAACCGGGACACGGCCGGTCGGATGTTGACGGATGTGAGGTACTCGCATACACTGGCCCCCACAAGCAGAGGGCTCATTTGAGATTCGGGAGGCTGACATGAAGGTCGTGGCGTTTAACGGCAGTCCACGCAAGCAGGGCAACACGAATCTGCTGTTGGAGACGGTCCTGGGCGAGCTATCGGCCGAGGGCATCGACACCGAGCTGGTGCACCTGGCTGGCAAGAAGCTCCACGGCTGCATCGCCTGCTACAAGTGCTTCGAGAACAAGGACCACCGCTGCGCCGTCAGCGACGACATGAACGACTGCATCGCCAAGATGCTCGAGGCCGACGGCATCATCATCGGCTCGCCGACGTACTTCGCCAGCGTCAGCACCGAGGTCAAGGCCCTGATCGACCGGGCCGGACTCGTTGGCCGGGCCAACGACGACATGTACCGCCGCAAGGTCGGCGCCGCCGTCGTCGCCGTCCGCCGGGGCGGGGCCGTGCAGGTCTATAACACCATCAACTGCTTCTTCGGCCTGGCCCAGATGATCGTGCCCTGCTCGATCTACTGGAACTTCGGCTTCGGCCTGCAGCCCGGCGAGGCCGCCGACGACGAAGAGGGCATCCGCACCATGAAGGCCCTCGGCCAGAACATGGCCTGGCTGCTGAAGAAGATTCACGCCTGACAGTTCGTTGAAAGACGTACGGGCCACAGAAACCGGCCCTTGTTGTCATTCCCGCCCGCCTGCGGCGCGTTTCCACTCCAGCGGGAATCCACGCTTTGCGCGCAGAGACACACGACACGTTGAGCGTGGACCCCGGATCAAAGCCTGCCCCGGACTCGATCGGGGGTCCGGGGTGACACCTTTTTTAACAGGCTGCTGAGCCGTCCTCCGACCGGCGCATCGCCCGCGTGCCTCCGCGCGACGCGGGAGGTTCAAGTTTTCATCGGACGTATGCCGACCTAAGGCTATGTCAACGTTACTCATACGACCCGCGGAAGCACGGAGGTGAATGCTTGGCCGGCACCGATCACCATGCCCGCGCCCTGAGCCTGGCACGGGCCAACCAGCCCGAACAGGCCATCGTCGCCCTGCGCGAACACCTGGCCGCCTGTCCGGATGATGCCGAGGCCTGGAACGATGCGGGCGTCCTCCTGCATCGCCTAGGGCACCATCATCAGGCCCTGACCTGCCTCGAACGGGCCTTGCAGTTGGCTGAGGACCCCGATCCGGTCGCGGCCAACGTTTTTGACCTGTGCCACACTATGGACTCCAAGCGGCCCATTGGCCGGATGGTCGAATTGCTCCATGCCCGCGGGGGGCTTGGGGTCGATACCATCCTCCGATGGGTCGAATCACTTCTGGCACAAGATCGCCCCGGCCAGGCCATCGAAATCGTCCTGGCCGCCTCCCGCTACCTTGGCGAAGGGCCGGAATTGCAGGACCTGGCCTGCCGCATCCGCACCGCACGACCCCGAATCGCCTTCTTTTGTGGCGGCGATGGACCCACCTTCCTGCGGCCTGTCCTGGATCATTTGAAGCCACGCTTCGACATACGCTACTTCGACGGTAATACGGTCGCAGACGTCCACAAACTCATGGCCTGGAGCACGCTCTCCTGGTTCGAATGGTGCACCGAATTGGCCGAAATCGGCACCGCCGCGGCCATCCCATGTATGAAAGTGGCGCGCTTGCACCGCTACGAGGCCTACCTGGATTGGCCCAATCGCATCCGCTGGGATGGGCTGGATGTCCTCGTGACGGTGGGTAACTCCTTTGTGATGAAACACTTGCTGCAACAGGTCCCCGACCTGCCACGCCGCACGCGGATCGTCACCATCCCCAACGGCGTCGACCTTGATCGCATTGTGTTCCGTAACCGACCGCCTGGAAAGAACTTAGCGTTCATCGCGGATGTCCGGCCGGTCAAAAACCCGATGCTCATGCTGCAATGCCTGCATCGTCTGCGCTCGATGGACCCCCAGTATCGCGTGTTCTGGGCCGGCCGTTGCCCGGATGTGGCGTTGGACCAGTACATGCGACACATGACCCGCGCCTTGGGGCTGGAAACCGCAATTCAACGGGACGGCTGGCAGCGTGACATCAATGAGTGGCTGAAAGATAAGCACTATATATTGTGCACAAGCACCATTGAGAGCCAAGGGATGGGGGTTTTGGAAGCGATGGCCGCTGGCCTCAAGCCAGTGGTGCATAACTTCCCCGGGGCGGAAGAAACGTTCGGGTCCGACTGGCTGTTTGACACGCCGGAGCAGTTCTGCGACCAGATTCTATCGGGGGGTTACGAGCCACAGCGGTATCGGCGGTTCGTGGCCGAGCGTTACAGCCTGCCAGACATCCTGGATCGGATCGAAACGCTGCTGGATCGCCTGGCCGATGGTCGCCTACGCGTCGGGGGGACCGGGGCCGGTTCGGCCAATCAGGTGCGCCCGGCCACCGCCGAAGCGCCGGTTTTCTAGACAGCCCCCCGCAATTTCGCACGCTTGGGGGTTCGAGGGGGGCCGAAAAGTCTTCGGCACGGCATTTGCACACACTCCGGGGGCGATTCCAGTGTCGCCGCAACGAGCACAGACAGGAGATCGACGATGGGAACGGATTCCAGCATGGATCGTTATGAGCAGGCGATGAAGCTGGCCGAGACTGGCCGACACGCCGAGGCCCTGCCCCTGGTTCAGGAGCACCTCCGCGAGAACCCCCGCGACGTGCAGGGATGGAACGACGCCGGGGCGATCCTGTACTGCCTGCGGCGGACGGAGGAGGCGATTGAGGCGTTTGAGAAGGCCAAGTCGCTTGGCGGGTCGCAAGTCTCGGCGGAGGTCTATTGGAACCTGGTCGAGGCGTACCTGGATGGCGGCTATCCGGGCATGGCGGTCCGGCTGTTCGATGAGATGGAGCGGATCGGGATCCTGGCGGCCGATACGCTGAACCGCACCGCGGATGCGTTCCTTCGCGGCGAGAATCTGGGTGGGGCCCTGGAGATGCTGCTTCGGTCGCTGGAGATGGCCGGCGAGCAGGAGATTCTCGAACCGATGATCGAGGTGATTCGCAGCAAGCGGGCCCGAGTCGCTCTGGTGGCGGCACGCGACGATGCCCGGACGCGGGCGGTGCGGCGGTTCCTGGAGCAACGCTTCCCCTTGCAGGTTTATATCGGTGCCCAGCCGGAGGAGCTTTCGGCCATCCTTGGCCGTAGCGACATTACATGGCTGGAAGGGTGGTCTGAGCTGGTCGCCGAGACGGCACGGCAAACGAAGACCTGTCGCATCCTCGTTGACCTGCGACCGGGCGAGGTGGAAGAGCCCGGACTCGAGACGGTGGACTGGGAGGCCATCGACGCGGTGCTGCTGGGCGGGGGGGAGACAGACCGGCGGCGGCTGATGGATCGCGTGGAGGGCATTGAGCGGCGGACGCGGCTGGCGGCCATACGCGAGGGCGTGGACGTGCGAAGCTTGGCGTGTCGGCAACGGCGCCGGGGCAAGAACATCGCCGCCGTCGGCCCGTGGGATGCCCGGTCCAATCCGATGCTGCTCTTGCAGTGCATGCAGAAGCTGCACTACATCGACGGGACCTGCCGCCTCCATCTGGCCGGGTCGTTCACCGATGCGGCGGTGGAGCGGTACGTGCGGCACATGGTGGATCGGCTGGACCTGTCGGGCGCGGTGGTCTTTGACAACGAGGTGACGGACTGGAACACGTGGCTGGCCGACAAGCACTACATCGTCTCAACCGCCGTGGATGCCTCCATGATGCCCGGCGTTCTCACAGCGATGGCGTGCGGCGTCAAGCCGGTGGTGCACGCGTTCCCGGATGCCGAGGAATGGATCGAGTCGACGTACACGTTCGGCATCGCCGAGGAGTTCTGCCGCGCGGTGCTCGATGAGGCCTACGAGCCGAGTCGGTATCGGGCGTTTGTCGAGCAGCGATACCCCCTGCGAGCCACGTACCGGGCGATGAATGACGTGTTGTACAGGCTGGAGAAGGACCCGATCCGTGCGCCTCAAGAGAGCCGGACCGAACACGGCTTTACGCCGTTGACGGACGACTGGACACCGGTTGAGCAATCGAGTTCAGATGTATCAGCGACAAGCCCTGTGCCGAGGGTGTCTGGTTCGTCGGAGGCGGGGCGTGCAATCCCCATCACGCCCATCTCGTCCGACGGCGGACCTGTTCCCATCGCCGGCGGGGGTTCCGGACCGCGGGATATGGCCTGCGTGGGGCCGCCGGCACCGGACGGCGTCCAGGCGGCCGCGCCGTCACCCTACGCGCAGATGGGGCGTGACCGCGTGGTCGAACGGATGGCCCAGCAGGCGCTGGAGGCCACGCGGGCCCTGGAGGCCATGGCAAGAAATGGCGTGGAGGGACAGACCACGGGCGTGGCGCCCGCCCCGATCGGTCCGACGGACATGTCGGTAGGTCCCTACGATTCCTTGGAATCCCTGCGTCGGGACCAGCCCATGCAGCAGGCGGCGCGCGAGTTTTCGGGCACCTCACAGGCCCAGGTCGGCCCGCCGGTGGTGGAAGACATTGCCGAAGCGGGGGAAGCCCAGGTCCCTTTTGTGAGGTAGGCTTCGGCGAGGAGGGCGCGCCGGCGTTCGGCGCCCTCGCCCCCCAGCCACAAGGGCCGGCCCCATCGGATCCGCTGCGCAAGGTCCTGATCGAGATTGATGGCGCGGCGGCCGAGGCGGTGTGCGCCGAGCCGGCGATCCGGGCGTACAAGGCGGCCCACTTCGGGCAGGTCGAGGTCACCGTGTGTTCGCGTTGCTGCGATCTGTTTCGAAATCATCCGGCGGTCGGCCAGATGACCTCGGAGATGCGCTTCGAGGAAATCGAGGGATTCGATGCGCGGTACTGTCTGGCGACGTTGGAGGCGTGCCGGGCGGCGGGCAAGCACCCGGTGGACGCCTACGCCGAGCAGTTGGGCGTCACGCTGTGCGATCGGATGCCGTGGTTGTGTCTGGACAGTTTCGACATGGTCCGGGCGCAGCGCTTTGCGCTGGAGTCACTGGCTCATCCGCGGATCGCGATCGCGCCGGGCAGCGATCGGGGAGACAAGCGATGGGACGCGGCGAGTTGGTCGCGGCTGTGCGAGGTGCTGGAGGAGAAGGTCGGTGCGTCGATCATTCAGATCGAGCCCGTGGAGGGCGAGTTTCTGGGGCACGGGCGGAACCTGGTGGGTCGGCTGGGGCCGCGCGAGGCGGCGGCGGTCCTGAGTGGCTGCGACCTGCTGATCGCCGAGGAGAACGGCTGCCTGGACCTGGCGGCGGCCGTGCAGACGCCGCTCGTGGCGATTCTGAACCACGCGGATCCCCGGCTGCGGATGCACGCGGAGGGGGCGTCGTGGGTGAACAGCCATCCGGCGCCCGTCGCCGAGACGTGCGTGGAGTCGGTGCTGGAGGCGATTGTGCGGTTGTGTCAGTCGAGCGGAGAAGTAAAGGGGACGGACGAAAGCCCGGCGCCTTGAACGATTTCAGATCTGCAAATCTGATATCTGGGATGTGAGATGTGAGATCTGGGATGTGAGATCTGAGATCTCAGATGACGGATTCAGGCGTTTGGGCGGCTGCGCCGTCGCATAGGCCATCCACAGGGTAGCGATGCAGGAACAGATGAGCCAAACGGGTCCGCTGGTCACGGTTTTGATCAGCACGTACAATCGGCCACGGTATCTGCGCGAGGCCCTGGCGAGCATCTTCGCTCAGACCTACACGAATCTGCAGATCATCCTGGTGCGGGACGGGGGATGCGACGTCAAGGAGGTGGTCGCACCCTATCGGCATGATCCGCGCCTGACGTTCATCGACCGGGCGGAGAATCGCGGCCTGCCGCGGTCGTTCAACGAGGCCCTCTCGCACGCCCGCGGCAAGTACATCTGCTACCTGGGTGACGATGACCTTTTCTACCCGCACCACGTGCGGACGCTGGTGCAGGCCCTGGAAGGCCAGGACCGTTACGAGGCGGCATACTCCGATCTGTACAAGTCGCACTGCCGCATCGACCCGGATGGCCGACGGACGGTGCTGAGCAAGAACGTGGAGATCAGCCGGGATTACGACCGGGTGAGCCTGCTGCAGTTCAGTCATATCCTCCACGTCAGCCTCATGCATACGCGGCGGATCCTGGAAAAGACGGGCGGCTACAACGAGCAGGTCGAGGTGCTCGTCGATTATGACCTGATCCGACGGATGGCCTTCTTCACGGACTTTCGGCACGTGCCGGTAATCACCGGGGAGTACTACGCCGCCGTGGCGTCGGATGAGGAGAAGTGCTCGCGGATCAGTACCCGCAAACGCAAGGACGTCAACCGGTACATCCTGAACGTGCTGAGAATCCGCAGCAGCCGCCCGCCGAAGCCATGGCGATGTCTGGAAGACACCTCATTGATCGTCCTGGCGGATCGGGCCGGCGAGGAGCTGGAGCGCTTATTGCGGCAGATCTGGTCCCACACCTTCTTCCCTTACGAAATCTACCTGCCGTTGCCGGAATCGGAGTTGCGGCGGCTACGGACGATCGTGCCGCACGTGTTCGGCGTGCCCGTGCGCTCGGGGGCGAGTATCGAGGAGCGGGTGGATGCGGCCTTGGCCGTGTGTCCCGGACCCTACATTGGGCTGGTGCCCGCCTCATGGCAGATCGGATACCGCGAGGTGGCATGGGTGGAAAAGTCGCTCCATGCCCTGATGCACTGCCGGGACCCGCGACAGGCCTTTGAGCTGGTCGGGTCCCGCCCGGGATGCTGGGGGGCGGTTTTTCGCAAAGAACAACTGGCGACGGCACGGCGGTTGCACAGCCATCTGGCGTTGTTGGATTCGCTGGACGCGGCGGGGCTGACCCGGCGCGAGCCGCGAAAGGACGAGTGGCCTTTTCAGTTTGAGAACCTGGTGACCAGCGGGCAGTTGCTGGAGAAGCAGGGGATGTGGGCGGACGCGGCGAGGCTGTTTGAAATCGCCCAGGAGCGCTACGGCAACGACCTGTGGATGATGACCCGCCGGGCGAATGACTGGCTGCGGGCGGGTCGGCCCGACGAGGCCATCGCCCTGGCCGAGGCGGTGAACCGGATTCGTCCGACACCCGCGACGCTTCTGATCGAGGCGCGGGCCCGTCGGCAACAGGGGCAAATGAGCGAGGCGATCGCGTTATTGGAGCAGGCCGAGCGAATACTGGAAGGAAGCGAGCTGATCCATGCATGAGCAACCCAGTGACAAGCCCGATCAGATCACGGACGGTGTGGACACCCCGACGGGCCAGGTGTGGAGCGAGGAGGTCCGAGGCACGCCCATCCCGGACCTGGGCTGGACGCAGCGTTACGACGTCGCCAAGGAGCTGGGCGACTGTTACGCCAGCGTGGGTGACCACGCCTCGGCGGGGCGCTGCTATGACCGGGCGGCGGTGCTGGGTCCGGATGAGCCCGGACCCTACGTGGGCATGGGGGTGATCGCCCTGCAGGAAAGCCGCGTCGAGGACGCGGAGACGGCGTTTCGCGTGGCCTGCCGGCTGGATGGGCGGTGCAGCGCGGGGTATTGCGGGCTGGCGATGGTCGCCGAGCAGCGGGGTGACTGGAACCGGGCGTTCGACCTGTATCTGCAGAGCCTGGAGAGCAACGTGGACAATCTGACGGCGCTGCTGGGGTTGTTCCAGGTGTCGTGCCGGATGGGCTCATTCGAGAAGGTGATTCAGTACCTGGAGCTGTATCTGGAGATGCACCCGGCGGATGGGTCGGTGATGTTCTGCCTGGCGACGCTGTACTGGCGCCAGGGTCAGCCGCAGCGGGCGCGGGGGCTGCTTCAGGATGTGTTGTTGTTGGAGCCGGGCCACGAGGATGCGGCCCAGCTTCTGGAAGAGATCGAACACAAGGCCGCCCAGGCGGTCGGATAGGAGAGCGACATGAGTGCAGAGGCAGAACATGGGGCCGTGGACGTGGAGGCGTTGGCGGCGGCGAGCCTGGGGCAGTTGGTCGAGTATCTGGAGCTGCTGTTGACCCGGCAATTGGAACGGCTGCGGCGGTACGACCTGGATGGCGCGATCGTGCTGGCCGAGGAGGCGGACAAGGTCGGTGCGGCCCTGGTGCGAAACCGGGTGCTGGACGACCCGGCCTTCGCGGAGCCGCGGCGGCGTATCCAGCAGTTGTATCGCGAGCTGGACCTGGTGCTCGCCAGCGAGCGGGCCCAGGTCGCCGACAAGCTCCAGGCGATTCGCAAGGGGATTCGCACCCTGAGCGCCTACGCGGACAACGGATAGCGCCGGCGGCAAGCCGGGGCGGTGGCGTCCCCAAGATGGGTCTCCGGTCCGCGGACGATGCGGGACCCTGACCGTCCATGGCGTACGAGAGGATGTCAACATGGATATACCAACGAACGTCGAGAGGCATCGGCCCGCCGATCAACCCGCCTTTGGCCCCCGAACCATTCCGCAATACGATCTATCGGACATGGACGGGGCGTTGCAGCGGGCACGGACGCTGTTCGAGCAAGGCGACGTCGCCGTGGCGTTCGATCTCTATGAGCAACTGACGACGGCCTGCCCGCAGCAAGCCGTGCCGATTCTGGCCGAGGTCTACGACCAGACCCGGCGGCTGCGCCAAGCGGACCGGTACCTTCTCTATCAGTCACGTTGTTTCCACTTCGGCATCCGGCCGGGCGACAAGGTGTTGGATATCGGCAGCGGCAACGTGCCGTTTCATCGGGCGACGCATCTGGCCGATCTGGCGGTGGACGACGATCAGTACGGACGGGCGGGCGTGCCCTTCAAGCACGTCGAGGGCAAGCCGGTGTACCGCTGCGATATCGAGCAGTTGCCGTTCGGTGACAAAGAGTTCGATTTCGTGTACTGCTCCCACGTGCTGGAGCACGTGCACCATCCCGAACGCGCCTGCCGCGAGTTGATGCGGGTCGCCCGCAGGGGCTACATCGAAACGCCATCCCCCGCGAAGGATCTGTGGCTGGACACGGCGGCGATCAGCCACCACCGCTGGGCCGTGGAGGTCGTGGATGGCAAACTTGTCTTCACGGAGTACGCGCCCGAACGGATCCGCGGCCTGCAATGCGACATCGTGCGGCGGATGCACTGTGATCCGCAGAGCGACCGCGAGAAGGCCCTGTCGGCGATGGTCTATCTCAAGGCCCGGATCCTGAACACAATGCTGCTGTGGGACGGCGACTTCGAGTTTGAAGTGCGCCGCCAAGGGAGCGATCGCTCTCGGACGCTTGGGGTCGGGGCCGAGATGATGCCGGCTCCTCCGACGCCGTGTGGGGAGTCGAAACCGGCCGGCGGCCAATCCGCGCCGACACAGGAGCCCGATGAGTGCGAGATCGCGGGGGTTTCGCTACGCGTCGCCATGGAGGCCAATCCGGGGTTGAAAACGTGGGTAGAGCGAATCAACCAGGCCATGCGACAGGGCCGCCATGAGCAGGCGGCGATATGGGTCCGTGAGCACCTGGGACATCTGGCCAAAAGTGACCTGATCCTGTCACGGATCCGGCCCGCCCAGCGACCTGTACGGCGGCGGCCGGTCACGCCCTGGCCCGTGCGGGTCGAGCGTTTGCAGATGGAACGCATCGGCAGCGAGTACGGCGGCTGGATGATCGACCCGCGGCTGGTCCCGCAGGGGGCCACCATCCTCAGCGCCGGCGTCGGTGAGGATATCACATTCGACATGGGCCTGATCGCCGCGCGGGACTGCACGATCATCGGCATTGACCCGACGCCCAAGGCGGCGCGATACGTTCAGGCCCACGCCCATCCGCGGTTTCATCTGATCGCCAAGGCGCTGGCCGCACAGGGGGGGCTGTGGGTGCGCATGTATGAGAATGCCGACCCCGACCACGTCTCCGAGTCGATGCTGGCATCCCATCAGGCGGTGGATACCGGGCGATTCCACGAGGCCGAGACCGTAAGCCTGACGGAGCTGCTGGCGGCCTATCCGGATGCGGCGGTGCTGAAGATGGATATTGAAGGAGCCGAATACGCCGTGCTCGAGGCGGCGCGGGACCTGAGGGTGCCGCAGATCTGCGTGGAGTTTCATCACATCTGCACGGATCACACGCTGGAGGACACGCTGCGATGCGTCGCGCATCTGCGGCGGATGGGATACCTCGTGGCCCATCGGATCGACAAGGCCGCGCCGTGGCACGAGGTGACATTTGTACATTGCCGCTGTCTGAACCGGCCTGCGGTGCAGCACCAGCGGCGTGAGCCGGCGGCGGTCGGCGGATGAGGGGACCCATGACACCGATGGCAAAACCCAACGAGATTCCCGTGGCGCTGGTGTGTTATAACCGGCCATGGCATACGGCCCAGGTGCTCAAGGCCCTGATGCGGCACGATGTGCGGAATCTGTACGTGTTCTGCGATGCGCCGCGCCATCCCGCCGACGCCGAGCCCGTGGGGCGCGTGCGGGAATTAATCCGAGCGATCCGGTGGACGCGGCCTCACGTGGTGCTGCAGGAGGCCAATCAGGGGCTGGCCCGGTCGGTGGTGGGGGCGGTGAATACCGTGCTGGCCGAGCACGAGCAGCTCATCCTGCTGGAGGATGACTGCGTGCCCAAGCGGCACTTCTTCGAGTTCATGCACGCGTGCCTCACGACGTATCGCGACCAGACGCGGGTGTTCGGCATCAACGGGTACACCGTGCCGATCCCGCCGACACTGCTGGCCGGGTATCCTTATGATGCGTATTTCTACCCGCGGATCGGCAGTTGGGGCTGGGCCACGTGGCGACGGGCGTGGCGGCATTACGACACGGATTTGGGGCGGCTCTACCGCCGGTGTGTCGAGGCGGGTGTCGACCTGATGCAGGGGGGGGCGGACATCCCGGAAAACGTGCAGGCGTTTCTGGGCGGCCGGGCACGGGACAGTTGGACCCTTCAATGGGTGCTGGCGGTATACCTGCAAGGCGGGTGCTACATCTACCCGACCGTGTCGCAGATTCGCAACATCGGTTTCGATGGCTCGGGCGTGCACTTCGGATCGAGCCGGTCGAAGTTCGATTACGAGGCCCGGGATCACCCCGTCCGACGGTTGCCCCGGCAGGTCTTCTTGCAGCCGGAGCTGGTGGCCCACTACAACGAATACTTCGGCGGGTCGGGCCGACCGATGGCTCCGACGCCACCACGGCCTGCGGAGGCGTCTGAGGCCGGGTGGCGACGCGCGATCGTGCACATCAACACCCACGATGTGGCCGGGGGTGCGGCGAAGGTGGCGTGGCGTCTGGCCGAGGCCCAGCGGCAGGCCGGGCATGAGGCGAGGCTGCTGGTAGGCACGAAGAACAGCGATGGGCCGCACGTGGAGACCTTCGCCATCGAGCCGGACATGCAGCAACGGGTGCAGGCGGCGCGCGAGGGACTGCTGGACTATCATTTGCGCGGCAGCGACAGGCTCTGCGACCATCCGCTGGTCAAGGCCGCCGACGTGCTGCACCTGCACAATTTGCACGGGCATTACTTCAATCCCTTCTCGTTGCCGGAGCTCTCTCAGGCCCGGCCCACGGTGTGGACGCTGCACGACATGTTCGCGATCACCGGGCATTGCGCCTATTCCCTGCGGTGTCCGCGATGGCAGACCGGCTGCGAATCCTGCCCGCAGCTCGATCTGCAGTACGCGTTGCCCGTGGACAGCTCCGCGCGGCTCCTGCGCGACAAAAAGGCGATTTACGAGCGCAGCCGTCTGTGGGTGGTGACGCCATCCAAGTGGTTGTACGACTTCGTGAAAAAGAGCGTGTTGCGGGACCATCCGCTGGAACTGATCTACAACGGGGTGGACACGCGGGTGTTCAGCCCGCGGGAGGTGCGGGCGGCGCGGGCGCGGTTCGGTCTGCCGCAGGATCGGCTGTGCGTAGGGGCGGCGGCCAACGGTGGAACGATGGCCAATTCGTGGAAGGGAGGCCCGTACACGCACGCGGTCGTCGAGGCCTTGCACGCGGCGGGGATTGACTGCGTGTTCGTGCACATCGGCGGCCAGGCTGAGATGAACGATCCGCGATGGTTCAACCTCGGGCCCATTCGCGATGAAGGACTGCTGGCCGAGGCGTATTCGGCCCTGGACGTGTTCCTGTACACGCCGCTGGCGGACAACTGCCCACTGGTCGTGCTGGAGGCGATGGCCTGTGGAGTGCCGGTGGTGTCGTTTGCCACGGGGGGCGTGCCGGAGCTGGTGCGGTCCGGCCGGGATGGCTACATCACGGGTTATCGCGACGTGGAGATGACCGTCCAGGCGATGCGGCGGGTGCTGGGCGATGCCGCCCTGCGACGCGGGATGGGCGACAGCGCCCGGCAGAACGTGCTGGAGCGATTCGACCACGGGCAGACCGCCGCGGCCTATGAACGCCTCTACGAGCGGGTGTTGGAGGAGGTGCGATCCGGGCCCAGAAGCGCGGCGGTGTCCGCTGTGAGGACGCCGGCGGTGGCCAAGGCCCGGCCGATGCAATCCGCGGGTGCAAGGGCGCCGGCGGCAGGGGGCCAGCAGACAGCCGAGGGCGGCGGTCCTGAGCCCGATGTGAGTCTGGTGGTGTGTACGAAGAACCGGGCCGAAGTGCTGGATGCCATGCTCCAGTCACTCAAGACCGCGGCCCAGGGGATATCCTGCGAGGTAATCGTGGTCGACGGTGCATCGACCGACCGGACGCGGGAGGTCCTGGCCCGACATGGAATCACGCGGGCGTACGATGAGGCCACGCATCTCGGACCGGGGCGGCATGGCTGGCCGGTGTTGTACAACTTCGGCTTCGGCAAGGCTCGCGGACGGTACGCCATGTACGCCAGCGACGACATCGTCTTCGAGCGAGAGGGCATTACCCGGGCCGTTCGCTATCTGGATTCACTGCCCTCGGTCGTGGCCGGCGGCATTCTCTTCTACAAGAACGTTTACGCCCGGCCCGACTGGGACAAGTTCGGCATCGACTTCACGCACGGGCAAAGGCTCCTGATGAATTACGGCTTGGTCCGCCGGGACTGCTTCAACGCCGTCGGCGGGCTCGATGAATCGTACGCGTTCTATTGTGCGGATGCGGACCTGTGTCTGAAACTCTACGAGGCGGGAAAGCAGCTCGTTCCGCTGCCGGGATGTCTGGTCGTTCACCACAATGTTCTGGATGCGCAGAAACAGGCCAATGCTCAGACAAGCCGGGCGGATATCTCGAAGTTTTTCACTAAGTGGGAAGGCGTGATCCCCACCGGTGAACCGGCGCCGCGGCGGCTATTGTGGTTTTCCGAGATGGCCGAGCTCTATGCACTGCCGGCCACGCTGCCGTCGATCAGCGCGGCCATCGAGCCGTATTGGAATGCCCTGGCGCAATATGAGTACCAGCAGTACGCGGCGGCTCACGAAAGCTTCCAGCAGGCGATGGCCGGAGGGCTGAATCACGAGCTTGTCCACCGGTGCGCCGCTCAGGCGGCCCGCGCGGCGGGGGCGGCGGTGCCCGCGCCTGCCGTCCAACGCTCGGTTGTCGGTGCCGCCCAAACAAGCTCCGCGGGGCGGGCGCCCTCTTCCAGCCAAGACCCGCCGGCCAAACCGGTGTGGGAAACCGCCGGCTCGACGGTCGTCGTATCCGAGGATCGGCGACAGAAGCCGTCCCCGGCTCCGCGCCGGGATTCAATCCAGCGTCGGCCCCACGGGCCCCGGCAGACGCCGCTGGCGGCTCTGTCGGATAACCGGACCTACCCGCAGGTATGCCTCCAGGCGAGCCTGGATGACCGCGCCTTCAGCACCTTCCGACGAAATCCCCTGTATACCCGGATCCTGGAGCACGTGACCCGGGAGCAGGGGGCCCAGTATCTGGAGATCATCGCCCGGGACCCGGAGCTGATGCGGCGGATGGATGACTTTCGCGAGAACGATCTGTATGGCGGCCCCACGACCTGCGACTACCCCGGCGTCGGGGCCTTTTCACCGACGACCCTGCGATATATCAAGGTGCTCCTGGACCTCAAGCGGCATTTCAAGACCCTGGACGGACTGCGCATCGGCGAGATCGGCGTCGGCTACGGCGGCCAATGTCGGATCATCAACGCGTTCTTTGCGCCGAAGTCCTACGGCCTGGTGGATATCCGGCCCGCCCTGAATCTGGCCCAGCGGTACCTGGATCATTTCATCCTCCGCTCGACGTTGCGCTTCCTGACGATGAACGAGCTGGAGGCCGGTGACTACGATCTGGTGATCAGCAACTATGCCTTTACGGAACTGTCACGGCCGCTCCAGGATATCTATCTGGAGCGGATCATTCGGCGGTCCGGCCGGGGCTATATCACCTACAACGAGATTACGCCGCCCGAATGCCGCTCGTATAAGGCGGACGAGCTGACGAGGATGATTCCCGGGTCGCGGGCCTTCCCGGAGGAACCGCTGACGCATCCGAAGAACTGCATCATCGTGTGGGGGACGGACCTGGATAGCACATGAATCCGGCGGACCAGGACAGCCTGCTGGCCCTGATCTTCAGCAAGGATCGGGCGATGCAACTGCAAGGGGTGATCGACTCGCTGCGACGGCACCTGCGCGGCGGCAATCTGCGCGTGGCCGTCCTGTTCAAGGCCACGACCGACCGCGCTCGCCAGCAATACGAGCATCTCACGAACCGAAATACCGATATCGCGTTCCTCCCTGAAACCAACTTCCGGGCCCAAGTCCTGCGGCTGCTGGACCTTGCGCCGCATGTGCTGTTTCTCGTGGACGACAGCATCTTCGTGCGGGATTTCGACCTGGCGATGGTGGCGCGGTATCTGGCGTCCCAGCCGATGGCGGCGGGTTTCTCCCTGCGGCTGGGCATGAACGTGCGGTACGACTACATGCACGACCGACCCACGCGGCCGCCGCGGTTCGAGCGCTCGGCCCATGGCGTCCTGCGGTGGGACTGGCGCACGGCCGAGCACGATTTCGCGTACCCGTTGGAGGTGTCCAGCAGCGTGTACCGGCGGGCGGACGTGCAGACGTTGCTGGCCGGGCAAGCGTTCAACAATCCGAACCAGTTGGAGGGGGTTCTGGCCGCCCAGGCCGGGCGCATTGCCCAGGAGCGGCCGTGGCTGTTGTCCTTCGAGCAATCGGTGACGTTCTGCAATCCGGTGAATCTCGTCCAGACGGTCTGCGCGAACCGGGCCGGGGCCGATGAGCGGTACCGGGCGGATCGGTTGGCCGCGTTGTTCGACGAGGGCGTGCGGATTGACGTGCAGGCGTATGACGGCTTTGTGCCGACGGGCTGTCACCAGGAGGTGCCCTTGGCGTTCCGCCGGTCGCAGCCAGTGCGCGCGGCGCCGCCGGCACATGCCACGCCTGCGCCGCCGTCCGTGATCATTGAGATGGTCACTTACAACAGCGCGAACACGATCGGCCGGGCCATCGCCTCGGCCCTGGGTCAGACGTTCGGCGATTTTGAATTGATGATCGTGGACGATGGGAGCACGGATGGCACCGAGCGGATCGTGCGGTCGTTCGACGATGGGCGTATCCGCTACGTCCGCCAGCCGCACCGGCATGCGGCGGCGGCCCGCAACCGCGCCCTGGCCGAGGCGCGCGGGAGATTCATCCTCGTGCTGGACAGCGACGATGCCCTGAGCCCGGACTACCTGGCGGACATGATGGCCGCCACGGCCGGCGCGAACGACGTTGATTTCTTCTATCCGTCCAAACTGACGCTCGTGGATGAGGCCGGCCGGCCGCTCGGGCGGGAGTGGAGTTATTCGGACTTTGGTGAGTCTCGCACGCTGCCGCCGGTGCTGTTTCGCAACGGCCGAAGCCCGATCCCGAATCCCGGCAGTCTGATCCGTCGGTCGCTGTTTGAACGGGTGGGGTCTTACGAGGAGGTCGAGACGGTGGAGGATTTCGTGTTTCTCTGCCGCCACGCCCTCAAAATCCGGTTCCGACGGGTTGATGTACACAGGCCGTACTACTACTGGTTCAGCGGGATGGGCCTGTCGCACCGCTTCCGGAGCCGCAACGAGATCACCGCCCGCGTGCTGGATGAGATGGTCCGGGATTATCGGCCGCAGGCCCTGTGCCCGCCGCTGGCGGAGATTGCCGATCCGCGGTTTCGGACCCAGGTGTATTACGAGTACGTGATGATGACGTTTTATGCCTTGGCCCAGGTGCATGGGGACCGCTTCGGCACGCCGTTTCAGGCCTGCGGAGATCGGTATCGGGCCCGTCTGCTCGAATCGCTTACATTGCGGCCGCCATCCAGCCGATGTCTTTGGATGTTGGTCGGCCGGGCCCGAGCCGAGGCGATGGTTGCCGCGGCGCAGCGGGCGTTGGCGGCCGACGAGCCGGACCACGCGCTGGTGTACCTGGACGAGGCGGCGAACGAGCAGCAGGATGTCGCGGACCTGGAGTACGGGCGGGCCGTGGCCCTGGCCCGGCTGGGCCAGGTGGACCGCGCCCTGGAGGCCTGCGAACGCCAACTGCGGCGCGACCCGAACCATGCCCGGGCCCGGACGCTGCGGCAATCGTTGTTGGAGCAGCGCGGGGTTGGCGCGGGCGTAGGCGTATGAGGTGGCCGGTCGGTGAAGCAGGCCCGCAAGGGCTGTGACGACCGGTGGATCAATAGAGTATGAAAGGAATGGAGCCATGGGCGAACTGAGACTGCCCGGCTTGGCGACGGGGATCGATACCGCCGCGTTGATCCAGCAGTTGATGGAGGTCAACAGCCGCCGGCTGCGCCTCATGCAGCAGGACCTGCAGAAGACGCAGCAGAAGAAGGACGCGATGGACGAGCTGGCCGGCAAGCTCCAGGCGTTTCGCACGGCCGCGCGGGCCCTGTCGAACAGCAGCCAACTCCGGTCCTACGTGGCGAAGACCAGCGATTCGGATGTGATGACGGTTGAGGCCGCATCGAAGGCGGCGGAGGGCAACCACGAGGTGGAGATCGGCCAATTGGCGACCTCAGAGCGATGGATTCATTCGGGGTTCGCCAATGCGACGACCTACGTGGGGGCCGGGACGCTCTTCATCTCATATAACAACCAGGAACTGAAGATCCAAACCACGGAGGACACGACGCTGGAGGACCTGGTCGGGCTGATCAACAACGACCAGGACAATCCCGGCGTCACGGCCACCCTGCTCAAGCATGATAACGGCAGCGCGACGCCCTACCATCTGGTGCTCAACGGTCAAGACAGCGGCTCGGACTACCAGATCACCATCAACGCGAGCAATACGGAGGTCTGGAAGACCGACGCGGCTCTGCAACGATCCGGCGACAACGCCGCCGTAACGACGAGGCTGAGGGACCTGGACGGTTTCACCGGGGAGATGGAAAGCGGCTCGACATCGGATCGGATTCGTATCACGGGCACGACGCATGAAGGCACCACCGTCGACGTGTACTTCGACGTGACACGCTACACAACGATTGAGGACGTGCTGCGCGAGGTCGAGAAGGCGTATAATGGGTCGGTCTCGGCGACGTACGCGGACGGGATCATCACCCTGACGGACAAGTTCAGCGGCACGAGCAACATGGGCGTCACCCTGAGCTTCGTGCCGGGCACCGATTCCACCGCGCTGCTGACGCTGCCGACGTTCAGCCAGAACACGCAGGGAGGCGGCGAGGCATCGACGCTGACGAGCCTGCTGCCGGCCACGTGGACCGAAAGCAAGAACGCCCAGGACAGCAAGATCCGGGTGGACGGCTATCCCGTGAGCACGTCCGCCGAGGTGCAGGCGCTGACGAGCCTGAGCGACGCCACGAGCGGCACCTACCGGCTGTACTTCAACGGTGAGGAGACGGGCGATCTGAACTACAACGACGACCTCGCCACGATCCAGGCGGCGCTGAACGCCCTGAGCACGATCCAGGCGGTCGGCGGCGTGACCGTCGGGGGCACCCCGCCGTCCGACAGCGGCTCGGCGCTGACCTTCACCTTTTCCGCCGAGGCGGGCAACGTGCCCGAAATCGTCCTGACCCACAGCACCTTGGGTCCCACCGCCGGCGATCACGGCATCAGCACCCAGACCCAGGGCGAGGATGGCTGGATCGGGCGCAGCTCCAACACGATCGACGACGTGATCACGGGCGTCACCCTGCATCTGCACGACACCACCGCTTCCGGGGAGACCGTCGATCTGACCCTGACGCGCGATACCGCATCGCTCAAGGAGAAGCTCAACGAGATGATCACCGCCTACAACACGGTGGTCATGTATATCCAGGAGCAGACCAAGTTTGCGCCCGACGGCACAAGCCGGGGCATTCTCGCGACCGACTACTTCGTGACCACCATCTGGAGCCAGATCAAGCAGCCTTTCCAGACCGCCGCCCGCGGCTTCGGCAGCAACGACAGCTTCATGGACCCGGAGGATATCGGCCTGGACATCGGCGCCGATGGTATGCTGGAGTTGGACGAGTCGACCTTTGACGAGGCGATCGTCGAGGACTACCTGGGCGTGCTGCGGTTGTTGGGGGCGCAGAAGACCGGGGCCTCCGACAGCGCGACCATCAAGTTTTACGGCGCCGCGGACTCCACCACCGCCGGAACGTACAACGTGAAGGTCGTCGTTTCGGGCGGGGCGATCACCTCGGCCAAGATCTGGGGCCGCGACGAAACCGAGGCCGACGCCCGCGACGCCACGTGGAACGGCAACACGGTGACGGGCAACAGCACCACCAACAGCGGTAACAACTACCTGTACCCGGAGAACAACCTTCAGTTCACGGTCGATCTGACAACGGACGGGACCTACACGGCGACGATCAATGTCAAGCAGGGTTTCGTAGGGGCCGTTTATGAACTCGTGGACAACATGCTGGACAGCGTTGATGGCACGATGCCGGTGGCCCAGGATGCGTTGGCGGACACGATCAAGAATCACAACCAGCGGATCGAACGCGAGCAGAATCGTCTGGACGCCGAAGAGCAGCGCCTGGTGGCCAAGTTCGCCCGGCTGGAAAGGATGCTGGCATTGATCAACAGTCAATTGTCCGGTCTGACCACGCTGTCGTAACGCATGCGGGTCCTCCGGTCAGGAGGTGACGGCCTGACCGGGTGAAGGAAACGCCGCCTCCACCCCTACCCCCAGCCTTGTCTTCACCTCGTCCGGCGATGGCTGGCCCGCGGCCTGTTGAAACAGCAGCGCGTGAAGCGACCCGGCCGGTGGTTCCGCCGGGCCGGTGACGTGATCGAGGCAGGGCACGTAGGCAAGCACGCAGTCGGCTTGATCGTTCAGTTGGGAACAGACTTGCACCAGCCCGCCTGGTTCGAACAGACCGGCGCGCTCTCCCATCCACAGCCCGATCCCTTCGATGCAGGTGGGACCGACCGCATCGGCCCCCGATCCGTCCTCTGCGTCGAACACCTCGGCCAGGGCGCCACGCTGCGGGTCTGCATCCACCAGGATCACCCGACGACCCCGCCGAGCCAGTTGCAGGGCGACGTTGACCGCCACGGTCACGGGCAGGGCGGCCCGATCTCGGCCAACCAGCAGGATGGCGCATCCGCGTCCCAGCGTCTCGATCCGCTCCACAACGGCCCGGTAGTACTCCTGAATAGTGGCATAGGATTCGGCCCGGCCATCCGATCGCGGCTGCTCGGCATCGCCGGTCTGCTCCGGCTCGAAGGTGGCGATCACCTCCTGCGGTCCACCGGCGAACGTCTGGGCCCGCGAAACCGTCACGAAGTCCGGATTCAGGAGCTCGACGGTTTCCTCCCGGCCATCCTCCGGGGAAACGACCGTCAGACGCTGGGCCGCGGGGCGCGTCATGGCGGCCTTGGCGCGTTGGGCCAGGGACGATTTGTTCAAGGAAGCCGCCGCCGAAAACGCCACCAGCACCTCGGCGCCGAACACCAGGATCGCCAGACCCGAAACGGGCGCCGAGGCGGTCGCGACGCCGCGTGCATCCGTCGCCCATGGAGCCGGCCGACCGGGGGCCAGCAACGCCACGATGACGACCACGAGAACGACCACGGCGTACCCCCCAAGGACTTGGGCGACCCCGGCCAAGTCGCGATAGAAGCGGACCTCCCGCAACAGGTCCTGGCGGTGGTGCCGGGCCTGGGGCTCGGTGAGCGTGCCAAGCTGTCGTTCGGCGGCGATGCCCGCCCGCCGCACCAGGGCGTCGCGCCCCGCGTACTCCAGGGCCCGGCGGCGGACCCGCCCGGCTGCCCGCAAGACCAGGCACGTGACAATCAATGCCGTCGTCGTCAGCAGCATCCACTGCCAGGCCGACGGCAGAGACCCCATCGGGGCCGACAGGATATCCAACACCGTTCCGGCTTGGCCGGTGCGGAACATGCTCCGCGCAGCCCCGACGGCCAGGGCCGCATACAGTAACGCCGCGGCCGCCGCCAGGCGCGGCAACGCCCCCAGCTCGACCGCCTGCCGTGCCAGCGTCGCCGCCAGCAGCGCCGCCAACGCCAGGCAGAACCCCACCACCAGCAGCAGATCCAGGACCCGCGTGGGGGGCACCAAGACCCAGCCCGCCGCGATGGCCGCGAACAACGAGCCCGCCGCAAAACCCCGGCGAGCCAGCCAGGGACGCTGGCGTGCGCGTGTTTGAATGGGCGTTTGGCTATTCATGTTATGCCTGTCCGACGAGCCTGTACTATACTGTCGGCACCATGAACGTTTCAACGCTTCTGGGCTCGCAGCCGGTAAATGAGGGCCAGGATTTCGGCGACGGCCACGAACAGCTTGTCGGGGATGGGCCGATCCAGGTCCACCGTGGCATACAGTTCGCGGGCCAGGCCAGGCCGGCGAATGATCGGCACGCCGTAGGCCCGGGCCACCTCCTTGATCTTCTCGCACAGGTGGTCGGCGCCCTTGGCCACCACGACGGGTGCGTGCATCGTCTTCGGGTCGTATTGCAGGGCCACCGCGACGTGGGTGGGGTTGACCAGGACGACGTTGGCCTTGGGCACCTTCTGGAGCATCCGACGCATCGCGGCCTCGAACTGCTTGCGACGGATCTGTCGTTGCACCTCGGGCGGGCCCTCGGTGCTGCGGCGCTCCTCCTTGACCTCGTGCTTGCTCATCTTGAGGCCTTCCATGTGGCGCCATCGCTGAAAGACGTAATCGGCCACGCCGATGATCAGCAGCCCCACGCACAGGCGGATCAGCACGCCCAGGATCAGACGGGCGATTCCACCCAGCAGATCCAGCGACCAGGCCCACTGCAGAGCGGCGAGGGTGTTGAGCCGGTTGCGCAGATAGAGATAAACAATGGTGCTGATGAAGATCAGTTTGAGAATGGTGACCAGCAGCTTGACGGCCGACTGAAGCGAGAACAGGTTTTTCAGGACGACGGCGGGGTTGAGCTGGTCGAAACGGAGCTTGAACTTGCCTTGCAGATGAAACTCGTGCATCGCCGCCTGTGCCGCCACCCCGGTGATCATCAGGGCCAGCAGAAACGGCGCCGTGATCATGGCGGTTCCGATCAGGCGTTCCGAGAGGTAGCCAAAGAGCAGATGCGGACTGTCACACGGCGTCGGATTGCACGAGAAGCCCTCACGCATGGCCTCAGCGGCCCAGGTGACGACGCGTGGCCCCATGACGTAACACATGGCGGTCAACACGATCAGGCTTACCGCGCTGGATAGCTCGGCGCTGGAGGGCATCGAGCCTTCCTCGCGGGCCTTGCTCAGGCGTCGACCGGTGGGTTGTTCTGTCTTTTCCGAGTTGTCCGGCATAGGCGGTCTTTCGCAGACGCGACGTCGGAACGCATGTCCGCCGCGGGATCACAACGGCAGCAGGTGGTCCATGAGCCGAGCCATCTCCTTGACGAAGGCGCCGATGAAGGGCAGAAAGATACCGACGATGAGCAGGCCCAGCCCCACCCGCAGCGGCAGACTGAGAAACAGAATATTCGCCTCGGGCGCGATACGGGCCATGACGGCCAGGACCACCATGAGCAGCAAAAACGCCCCAAGCATCGGCGCGGCCAGCTTCAGCGCCATGACCAGCATCGTGCTGCCGGCGAGGATGGCGCCCTTGACCAGCGTGGACAGTTCCGGAATGGTCCCGGCCGGGAAGCTCTCATAGCTCTTGGCGATCACCCGGAGCAGCAGATGATGGCCGTTGGCCGCGAGAAACAGCAGGATGAAGATGACTTCCAGCAACACGCTCAACGGTTGAGTCTGTTGGCCGGTGACCGGATCGATCACACTGGCCATGGCGAACCCCATCTCCCGACCGGCGATGCGAGCGGCGATCCGCACGATCGAAAACAGCATCCAGCAGATAAGCCCCAGGACGCCTCCGTAGAGCACCTCCTGGGCGATCGCCAGCCCGGCCCGGACGGGATTCATCGCGTCCCCGGCGGGCAGGGGCTCAATCACCGCGGTGAAGAAGACCGACAGGATGACGATCAGGCAGACCTGGATCCGACGGGGAATCGTGCCCCAACTGAAGATCGGCGCCACGGCCAGGAACGCCCCGACGCGGGTCAAGACGAGGACGAATCCGAAGATGTGACCGGTCAGGAGGTCCATGACGTCAACGACCGTAGGCCTGGATGTGCTGGAAGATGTCCGTGGTGAACCGGATGAGCACCTGCATCATCCAGTTTCCGCAGAACAGCAACGTAATTCCGACGGCGGCCAGCTTGGGCACCATCGTCAGCGTCATGTCCCGCAGGGACGTCATCGTCTGAAACAGCGACACGGCCACGCCCGCCACCAGACAGGCCAACAGCACCGGCGCCGCCAGCAGCAGGGCCGTCTCCAGGGTGTAGCGTCCGAGGTACAGGATCTGCGTCGCGTCCATGCGTCGTCCTCCGGTGTTACTTGAAGCTCAGGCTCAGGCTATGGGCCAGGATGCCCCAGCCGTCGACCAGAATGAACAGAATGAGTTTGAACGGCAGTGAGATCATGACCGGCGGCAACATCATCATGCCCGCGCTGAGCAGAACGCTGGCGATGACCAGGTCCAGCAGCAGGAACGGGATGAATATCAGGCACCCGATCTCGAAGGCGGTGCGGAACTCGCTGATGATGAACGAAGGCACCACCACGTAAAGGGGCATGGCTTCCGCGGTCTGCGGGGGCGTGATGCCGGACATCTGCACGAAGACCCTCAGCTCTTCGGGCCGCGTCTGACGCAGCATGAACTCCTTGATCGCCTGGGTCGAGCGCTGGGTCATTTCGCCGAACTCGATCTCCTCGGCCAGATAGGGCTGTATGGCCTCCTCGTTGATCCGCGAGAAGGTCGGCGCCATCGTGAACACGGTCAGGAACAGGGCCAGACCCATGAGGGCCGTGGTGGGTGGGATCGACTGCGTGCTGAGGGCCTGCCGGGCGAAGCTGAGCACGATGACGATCCGCGTGAAGGACGTGGTCATCGCCAGCAGCGACGGGATGATCGCCAGGATGGTGAAGAGCACGACGAGTTTGACGGGCGTGCTCCAGGCCGGCGGCTGATCGGACGGCCCGCCGGCCGAGGCCTTGTCGATCACGTCCACCAGGTCGGCCACCGTGGGCATCGAGCCGCCGGGGGCAGGGCTCTGGGCCGCGCCGAGCGGCCATGCCGGCAGGAGCACCACAAGAATCACGATCAGAACGAAGGTTGATCTGGTCATGTTTCATCCACCCCCTCATGATCGCCGGGGATCGTGGGCGGCAGGTCGGAGACGTCGGCCAGGTAGGTGATGCGATCGGCCGTGCTGCCGACCAGAATGCGTCGGAAGGTCCCGACGCGAAGCAGATGCACCGCACGGCGGTTGCCCAGGTCAAGGGTCTCGACCACGGCCAATTCCTTGCCTTGGGCTCGGATGAACCTCGGACCGACCCGTCTTGAGAGATAGAACGCCGCGACCGCCAGGACGCCGACGAAGGTCATGGCCACCAGAAACCGGCCCACCAGCTTGGTGGTGGACAGATCCGAGTCTTTTCGAATCAGATCCTCCAGGGGGGTCTGTTTGGCGGGCGAGGACGGCGTCGTTTTGGCGGGCGTCTCCTGGGTGGAAGCTGCCCCCACGACCTGGTTCGGGTCCGCGCTGGCGACGCCGGCGACCGATGCGGGCTGGCACAGAATCAGCGCCAGCCACAGGCCCCATATCACGAACGCCGCTTTGCCGGGAATCGTCTTGCGCATACGCCCTCTCGATGAAGCTGGGTGCAAACGGCGTTCCAGGGTCTGCGGGCGGCGATTGAACGGCGGAAAACCCATGCTCCCGGCGCAGGTGCACGCACCGCTGTCGTTAAACTGAACACGCGCCGGCGCTACTCGTCCGTGAGCGTGGCCAGGAGGATATGGGAGTCTCGGCTGGCCATGCCGGTCGGCCCGGCCCAGTCACCGCCCGGCCCGGCCCCCCAGCTATAGACCGACCACGTGTTATCCTTCGGAAGCGTGCCGCGGAGGAACTCGGCGACGGCCTGGGCCCGACGGGCGCTGATTGCCCACTGTTCGGCGGCGGTCGGCTCGGTCGCCGCCAGGCCCACGACGTAAATAATCGCGTGTCGATGGCCGACCGACGCCTGAAGCTGAAGGCTGAAGTTGGTCAGGAAGCCGCGTGCCTCGCCGTCCATCGTCCAGGCTCCGTCGTCGAACCGAATCGTGGTCGATACGGGGGTCAGGTGGGTTCCGGTGATCTGGGACGGCGAGGTGTGCATCATCTTCTCAATGTCCCGCACGATTCGCCGCAACATATCGCCGTGTTCATCGATCGAACGGGTGTTCAGCTTCTCCTGCGTGTCGGGCTGCTTGTCCTTGGGCACCCTGTGCAGCACCTTCGGATGTTCGAACTCGACTCCCGACCCCCGGTCGAACAGGGAGCCGGTCAGTCCGAAGTCGGCCAGGGCCTTACGCAGCGATTCCTGTCCCGCCTTGAACCGGTGCTCCTCTACCTGCTGGCGGGCCAGGCTCAACAGCATCACGAAGAAGGTCAGCAGCAGCGTAATCATATCCGAATATGTCACGATGTAGGTCGGGGCGCCGGCCTTGGGCTCTTCCCGGACGGTCTTGCGCGGCGGGCTCATTGGTACAGCCTCCGCTCGAGCAGGGTGATCTCGACCTGCCGCCCGTCGGCGGGACGGTCCTGCATCATTGTCGAGGCGGTGATGCTGAAGCAGTCGCGGGGCACCGGTTGTTCGCGCTGGGGGCTGCTGAGGTACTCCACGATCGCCCAGGCCCGTCGAAGTCCCTGTTCATCCCAGCCGTCGGGGCTGTTCTCGCTGACCACGACGCGGCTGGGCTCGGAGTGCAGGAAGGCGGCCAGGGCGTCCAGGACGAGACGGCCTTCCTGCGAGATGGCCGTGGCCCGACCCCAGAAGAACCGTGATGAATCCACGCTGAACACCTTGAGATTCTTGAAATCCAACGGCTTCTGTTGGGCGTGCGGCCGGCCCGATTCCTGGGGACGGATCAGCGGCGGCGTTTCGGTGCCGACCTCGATCTTCTCGGTCTGCTTGGTGCGCTCGTTCTCGTAGATGCTTTCCACGTCGCTGCGCTGCGACTGGCCGATGGAGGGCAGCGCCTTTTGAAACGCCCGGCCCAGCGCCGGCAGCGTCTCATCATGGAACGTGGCGAAGCTGATGAGCAGCACGAAAAAGGTCAGCAGCAGCGTCATGCAGTCGCTGAAGGTGACCATCCATTCCGGCGCCCCGCCGGGTGCCTCTTCTGCGGTCTTTTTGCCCTTGCGTGCCATCGCCGGTCCCGTCTGCTCTCACACGGTGGCCTTGACTTCCTCGCGCTTGGCCGGGGAGACGAACGACTGAAGCTTCTCCCGGACAACGGTGGGGTTCTCGCCACGGGAGATAGCGCAGATGCCCTCGACGGTCATCTCCATGGCGAGAATCTCGGCCTTGGAATACACGCTCAGCTTGCCGGCCAGGGGGATAAAGATCAGGTTGGCCAGGACCGCGCCGTAGAAGGTGGTCAGCAGCGCCACGGCCATCCCTTGGCCGATCTGGCTGGGGTCGCTGAGGTTCTGGAGCATCTGCACCAGGCCGATCAGCGTGCCGATCATTCCGAAAGCCGGGGCTGCCGCGCCCATGAAATCGAGAATTCGCTTGCCCTGGTTGTGCCGCTCCTGGATGTTTTGAATTTCCAGGCTCATCATGTCGCGCACGGCGTCCTCTTCCTGGCCGTCGACGAGCATTTGCAGGCCCTTGACGACGAACTTGTTGTCCACCTTGCGGATTTGCTCCTCCAGGGCCAGGGCCCCGTCGCGACGACTGATCGCGGCGAAGTTAATCATCTGCTGGACGATCTCGCCCGGGGCCGGCACCCGCACGAGAAAGGTCTTCTTGATCACGCTGAAGATGCCCAGGAACTGCGGCAGGGAAAAGTGGATCATGACCGCGCACATCATGCCGCCGATCACCAGGATCATGGAGGGCACATCGACAAACGCCGGCAGGGCGCCGGCCAGGAGGATCGGCGCACATACGACCAGGATACCCAGAACCAATCCAATGACGGTGGCGACATCCATGTGCTTACTCGTTCTCTTTGACTTTCTTCAATTCCAGGCTCAGGGCGCTGGCCAGGTTCGGCTGGGCACCGGCGATCTCGCCGAGTAGCTTGGCGGCGGTCCGCTCGGACATGTAGTAGATGATCTTGACCGCATCGGCCATCTGGTTGCTGGTCATCATGTTGACCATGATCTTGCTGGCCTGGGCCGCGTCCATCTTGTCGTACGCCGCCGCCAGGCGCTCCAGGTTGGCCTTCTCCTCCTGGCTGACCTCCAGCCGGGTGTCGCGAAGCTGCTGTTCCTGCCGACGCAGATCATTGAGCGTCGCCGCCAATTGTGCGTTGAGGCTGGTCAGGCGCTCGATATCCTCCTGCAGGGTCTTCCGCGCCAGGGCCAGACGCTGGTTCTGCTCGGTCAACTCGTCCTGGCGGGATTCATAGTCCCGGATGGTCGCCCGCACGTCGTCGATCAGGCCGGCCAACTCCGTTTCGCCCATGCCCGGGGCGCGGGCCCCGGCGCCGCCCGTCAGGGTGGGCACGCGCGGGGTCGAGGGGGTCGGTGCGGTCCGTCCCGCCGGCTGAGCCGCCCCGGCGGCCTGGGGGACCGGGGGGATATCCACGCTACGCCGTTTGAGCATCCACGTCACGCCGAAGGTCGCCGCAAAACTGCCGACCCCGACCAACGCCAGGATGATGATATGTTTCTTCGTCATGATCGTCCGCTCCGTTCGGTCATCCTTTCCCGGGGCGATCTCAGGCCGGCGACAGAATCCGCCGCGCTACCGTGACGCTGGTCCGATCGTCCATCTCGTCCTGCATCCGCTTCTCCTGCCGACGCATGAAGTCCTCGTAGGCCCGAGCCCGCAACCGCTCCAGGCGCTTGCGAAACTTCCGCACCTCCATGACCTCGTGCATCCTCCGTTGCCGCTGCCGCTCGAGCTCCTCCAGGCGTCGCCGGCCCTCGGCAAGCTGCTGTTCGGTCACCGACGCGTGATGCAGGGCCAGGCGCTTTCGTTCCAGCCACGTCTCGGTTGCATCCGGCTCCAGGCCGGCCAACAACCGACGCAGGGCGGCCCGCTGCATAAGCAAACGACCCCGCAGGGCCACCATCTGTTCGGTGACGGCCACGAGTTCGCCCCGCAGGGCGTCCTCTTGCTTGACCTTGATATCCAGCAGCCGTTGAAGCCGCCACGCAAAGCGTCTCACGTCACAGGTCCCGTCGTCCGATACCGATAACTATCGACTTTTCAACCCTTTATGAACGTGCCCCTGCGCCCGTGGGCGCAGCCGGAGGGCTATTGAGCAGGCTATCCCATGCTTCGGCAATGTCCTGGAGCCGGTTTACTGTTTCCTCAAAACTGCTGCGTTGCCGGGTCGGCTGGATCAGAAAATCCTGAATACGGTCGATCAGGGCCACCGACCCGTCGATCCGGCGGTTGCTGCCCGGCGAGAACGCCCCAATGCTGATGAGGTCCTCGGCGTCGGTGTAGGTCGCATAAATCTCGCGAAACTTCTGGGCCATGTGCCGGTGCTCGGGAGTGGTGACGGTGTTCATCAGCCGGCTGACGCTCTGCAGGATGTCGATCGCCGGGTAATGGCCGCGGTCGGCCAGTTTTCGACTCAGAATGATGTGCCCGTCCAGCAGGGACCGGGCGCTGTCGGCGATGGGGTCATTGAGGTCGTCGGCCTCGACGAGCACGGTAAGAATGCCGGTAATACTGCCGCGCTCGCTGCACCCGAGCCGTTCCAGCAGGCGCGGCAGCAAGGCGAAGACGCTCGGGCAGTATCCCTTAGTGGCGGGGGGCTCGCCCGCGGCCAGGCCGATCTCACGCTGGGCCTGGCCGAACCGCGTCAGCGAGTCCATCATGAACAACACGTCCATGCCCTGATCGCGGAAGTATTCGGCGATGGTGACCGCGGTGAAGGCGGCCTTGATTCGCTGGACCGCCGCCGCGTCGCTGGTGGCGACAATGACGACGCTGCGGGCCAGGCCCTCCGGGCCGAGGTCTTTTTCCAGAAACTCCCGCACCTCACGGCCACGTTCGCCCACCAGGGCCACGACGTTGACCTGGGCGGCACTGCCGTTGGCGATCTCGCCGAGCAGCACGCTTTTGCCCACGCCGCTGCCGCTGAAGATGCCCATGCGCTGGCCCTTGCCGCAGGTGAGCACCCCGTCGATGGCGCGAATGCCCAGCGGCAGGGGCTCGGCGATCATTCGGCGGCGGAGGGGCTCGGGGCTGGGGTTGTCCAGCGATTGCACCTCGTGCCCCTGCAATGGTCCTTTGCCGTCGATGGGCCGGCCCAAGCCGTCCAACACGCGGCCTCGAATGTTCGGGCCCACGCGGATGAGCCGCCCCTGATTGAGCGCCACGACGGCGTCGCCGGGGCCGATACCGTCGATATGATCCATGGGCAGCAGCACCAGGTTCGAACCGTGAAAACCGATCACCTCCGCAACAATGGGCAGGCGGTTGCGGACGCGGATCTCGCAGGTCTGGCCCAGCCCCACGTCCGGGCCGCTGCTCTCGACCGTCAGCCCCGCCACTCGCACGATGGTCCCCCGACGCATCACGCGGGGCGTCTTCTTGAGCGCTGCGTGGAGCGACGCGAAGTCAGGCAAGCCGGTTGAGGGTGCTCGGCTCATGGGGTGCCTCCGGCCTTCAGCGCCTGTTCAATCTGTCGCAGATGCTCATCCACGCGGTGCTCGAGCGTCACCTGTTCGCTGTCCACCACGCATTCGGCCCGGCCAAGTTGCGGATCGGCGACCATCTCGACGTGTTGGAGGGCTTCCGCGCCTCCGTTGGCGATGAGCTGCCTAAGGGTTTCCAGGTCGGTGGGGTGCAGCCGGACCACGATTTTCGGGCCGGTCGGCGCCTGCTCCATCGCCTCGGTGACAATCCGTTCAATGTCGTACTCGCCTGCGGCGATCTGCTTGAGAAGAATCCTCTCGGCGATGCCCATGGCCAAGCGGATCACCTGGTCACGGCACGCATGGACTTGTTCTTCCTGGAACGCGCGGATTTGGGCCGCGGCCTGATCCAGTTGCCGAACCGTCCCCTGCACCTGGGCCCGGGTGTTGTCCAGTTCGGCGCGCAGGCGCCGGGCCTCATCCTCCGCCGGCGTCTGGGTCGGCCCCTCGGCCACGACGTGGATCGAGCGGATCGGACGGATCGGGGCGCTCAGTTGTATCGTCACGCCGGCGCCCATGGGCTACTCCTCCTCCATGAAGGCCAACTGCTCGGCCTCGTTGGCCTCGCGAAGGGGCTTGGCGACCTCTTCGCGGGCCTCGATGATCTCCTTCTTGCGCGGCTCGGCCATGAGCGACATCTCCTCGTCCACCATCTGGCGGGCCCGCTCGGAGATGTTGGAGCGGATTTTTTCGGCGATCACCGACTCGGCGTTGAACAGGGCCTTGGCCAAAATACCCGCGTCGACTTTGCGCAGGGCATCCTGCAGCGAGCGATTCTCGATCTTGGGGATGTCCTCCCAGGTGACCATCAGCGCCCGGACGGTCTTGGCGGTTTCCTTATCGGTGTTTTCGATTTCCTCGAGCATGGCGTCCCGCATCTCTTTGGTCAACCCGCTCAGCACCAGCGCCACCTTGCGAAGCGTCTCCTTGGGCTTGGTCTCCTCAATCACCGCATCCTCACCGCTGGTCAGCTCCACCAGACGCTTGCAGACCATTTCACCGATCCGCCGCAACGTCTTCGGGGAAACCTCGCTGGGCCGGGTCATCCGTGCGACGGTCTTGAGCGAAATCTCGCGGTTCAGGCGGCTGAGCACCTCCGTACTCAGTTTGGGTGGCAGCGACGAGAGCACCAGGGCGATGGCCTGCGGCGGTTCGCTTTCCAGGGCGGCGGCGATCTGGTTGGGCGGCGCCGAGGCGATCGCGATGAAGGGGTCCTTCTCGCGGATGGCCTTCTGCATTTGGGCGTGCAGCTCGCTGGCGCGTTCCTTGCCGGCCGTTCCCTTCAGAATGTCGCTGACAAAGGCCTTGACGTTCAGTTGCCCCATCAGGGATCGTTCCAGGGCCGCACAGAACTCCTTGGTCACGGCGTTGCTTTCGGCGCCGTCCACCTGCCCGGCGGCGTCCAGGTGAGCCAGCTCCATCGCCAGCTCCTGGATGACCTCCTGCGGTTGCCCCTTCAGGATCTCCGTCGCGGTGGCCTGGTCCAGGCTGGCCAGCAGCAGGGCCGCCTTGCGCTTGCCGGTCAACGTGGCCATGCCTAGCTGCCCTCCGCCAGCCAACTGGCGAACAGACGCCGCACCTGATCCGGATTCTTGCGGAGCTCGGTGGCGATTCGCTGGCGGTAGGCCGCCCCCGCATCCGCGCCCGGAGGCAGCAGGCCCAGGCCGCCCGACGCCAACTGCCCGGCCGACTCGGCCGCTGCCGGCACCTCCGCGATTCGGCGGGAGGCCTTGGTGAAGATCCGCAAGACGATCAGGGCACACAGGGCCAGGACGCCCATCGAGGAATGCCGCACGAGATCCACGATCCGGGACATGCGCTCAAAGTCCTGCGAGACCGCCGTCACCGACATGGGGGGCTCATAGACGGGCACATTCTTGACGATCAGGGCGTTTTCATCAGTGAGCATCTTGCGGCCGCCGATGGCGCCCAGGATGATCTCCTCGACGTCCTCCACCGACATAATCAGCTCCGTCGCGGCGGGGGCGGCCTGTGCACCCTGACCGCCGCCCTCGCCCTCCGAGCCTTCACCGCTTTGGCCTTTCCGCGACGGCTCGGATCGTCTGTGCAGGTCCACGACGGCCGTCACCGACCAGGAGACGATCTTCCCGGATACGTCGGTCATGGTCGTCATCGTCTCCGGATTGACGTAGGCGTTCACGATGGACTCAGTTTTTTCGGAGGTGCCGCTCTGCTTCGTATTGCCCTTGTCGTCCTGGACGGGATCTTTCGTGGTGGTCGTGCTGTCGATGGTCTCCTGCTGGGGGACCCCTTTCTCATACGTCTTCTTGACGACCGACTGGCTGGTCATGTCCAGCACGACGCTGCTGAGGACGGACACCCGGCCCGGACCCAGATGCCGTTCCAGCGCCTCGCAGATCTGTTCGTTCTTCTGCGCTTCGATGTTCTGCTTGAGGCTGTGAAAGCTGTCGGCGATGCCGAGATTGGGATTCGCGGCGGTGCGGTTCGAAAGCAATCGCCCCTTGTTGTCGGTGATCGTGACGTTCTCCGGCAACAACCCCGGCGTGGCGCTGGCCACGATGTGTGTGATCGCCGCGGCGCTGTCCTGCGTGATGGTCCAGCCCGGCTGAACCACCAGCATCACCGTGGCTTTGATGTCGTTGGGTTTGGTGGCCAGGATGCCCTGCTGCTCCGGCCGCGCCACGTGCACGCGGGCCCCCACCACCCCGTCGATCATCTCAATCGTGCGGGACAGCTCAAGCTGAAAGGCCTCCTCCAGCTTCCAGGCCTGGATGGCGGGCGGAAAAACCAACCCCGAATCATCCAGGAGGCCCACGCTTTTGCTGTGGGTCGGCAGGCCCTCCTTGGCCATCGCCAACCGCAGGCGGTATACCTCCTTACTGGGCACGTAGATGCTCGTTCCGTTGCCGCGAAGCTCATAGCGAACGTTCATCTCGCTGATCTTGTCGACGATCTTGCCGGCGTCTTCGGCGCTCAGGTCGCTGTACAGCAGCCGCATGTCGGCGCTCGAAGCCCACTTCGTCAACAGCCCTGCCGTGATCACGCACGCCAGAACCATCGCGATCAACAGGGCCCGCTGCACCACCCCGATCTTCTGCCAGACCGCGTTGACCTTCTGCAGGATTCCCATGAGACCTCAGTACCCTCGCCATCGCCCTGTCGCGTGGAATCGCCGCCCGCGGGCTATCCCTGCATCTTCATCGTTTCCTTGTAGGCCTCGATCAGCTTGTTGCGCACGCCCACCAGCAGCTTGAAGCTCATGTCCGCCCGCGCCACGGACGCGACGACGCTGTTGATGTCCTGCTGCTGACCGGTCAGCAGCTCGGTGATCGACGCGTCGGCTTCGCCCTGCAGGCCGTTGACGTGCTCCAGCGAGCGCTGCACGACCTGGCCGAAGCCCGGCTTGGCCTGGGGTTGTTCGGTCGGCGACGACCGAGCGACGTCGGTCTGTGGGGCCACCCGGCCCAGGTCCACGCTGAACTCAATGCTCATCCCTGCGTCCTCGCTACTTCAGAAGTCCAAGGCTCGTCTCAACCATCTTCTGGTATCGCTTCATGATCGCCGCGCTGGCCTGGTAGGCCCGCGTGGCCATATTCAATTGGATCAACTCCTGCGGCAGATCCACGTTCGGCATCAGCACGTATCCGTCCGCGTCGGCCTGGGGGTGATTGGGCTTGAGCACCCGTTGAAACGCGCTGGCGTCCTCGACAACCTCGGCCACCTCCACCCCGTTCAGGGCATCCGGATCCGTCTTAAATATCGTCTCCAGCCGCCGGTATGGCTGGCCGTCGCCGACGTCCGTGGTCCGTGCGTTCACCACGTTCGAGGTGATCACGTCCACCTGTTTGCGGTTGGCCTTCAGACCGGAAACCGCGATGTCCAGCGTACCGAACAGGCCGGCTTCAACCTTCATCGGTGGCTCCCTCTATCCGCGGGCTCAGGGCACGCGAATGGCTTCCTGAATCTGAGCATATTTCTTCTTGAGCAGCAGCATGTAGGTCTCATGTCGCAACGAGTTCTTCACCATCTCGCCGACCTCCATATCCAGCGACACGTCATTGCCGTTGCCGTTGACGGGGGTGTCGTGGGGCTGGATGAACTCCAGCGGAATCTGGTCGGGCCGGGTCCCCTGTCCGCGTTCGATGGCCTTGGCCAGGATATCCTCGAAGCGCACAACCGTTCGCCGGTAGCCCGGCGTGTTGATATTCGCCACGTTGTTGGCGATGGCCTGCTGGCGGGCCCCTTCGGCCCGAAGCCCCGCTTCGAGGTACTGGAGAATTTTCATGTCATCAGACATCGTGTTTATCCTGCCTTGGGCACGTCATCGCGCGTGAATCTGTGCAAGCCTCGTGCCAGCACCCATCTTGCCGGCGCATTCCAGCGCCGAAGAGTGATTTCCACCGCAGAAGCGATCCGGTGGCCGGCGGGCTGTTGCTCCACCACGTGGCCGGCGTTTGGTTTCTATACACCGCGCCGCGGCGAGTGCGGGTGTTCATCCGGGAACGCCGGACTTCCAAATTAATCCACCAGGAACTCTGCGCTCAATTCGTGGAATCTTCTTCCCTCAACCGGCGCCGGCTTCGGCCCTTCAACAACCGTCGAAGACCTCTTGTCTCTTTGTAAGTTATTTTTTTATAAAGATTTGTGACCGCGCCATCGCAGGCGGAAATCGGTCTGGCACGATGATTGCTCAATCCTCTTCGGGTACTTTTGGAGAGACTCCGCATGGTGGAACATATTCCGATCAGCATCGGTGAACCGTCATCACAACCTGCATCGTCGTTGGGCCCTGCATCGGGCGACAGACAGTCTATGCGCCACCACTGGGCCGATTCCGTGGCTGATTCGTCCCCACAGGACGACGTGGCCTCGACCTCGCGTGCGGGTGACTCTGCGGGAAAACCTGAACGAGCGTCGGATTTCCGACGGATTCTGGACGGCAAGATGCAACAGGCCGACCCCGAATCGGCACGGACCGATGGAGTGGATCAGACGCCTCAGACGGAGAAGCCAGACAAGGAGGGCAAAGGAGCGACCGCGGTCGAGGCGGCGATGGCAACGCTGGAAACCGGGCAGACGCCCGCCAGTGAGCTGGCAGGCAAGCTCGCCTCCAAAACCGCCAGGCCGACCGCGGCTATCCACAGGGCACCTGGACGGTCGGGTGCCGGCTCGAAGCCGCAAGAGGCCGGCGAAACGGCCAAAGCCTTCGTTCCACTACTGAAAACCGCGAAATCGGACGGCTCTGGCCTTGGTGAAGCCGCCAAGACCGTCGCTCCGATTGCATTATCTGCCAAGGATCAGGCAACCAAGTCCGGGCACTCCGTGGGGGAAGATACGGAGATTGGTCCTCGGGGTTCCGTCGCTGAAGCAAGGTCGGCCAAGCCTGCCACACCGGAAACCTCACGAACCGAACGGCCAGGCGAAGCCAAGACGACGATAACCGAACCCGCGGCGTCGCAGACCCGCCGGCAGGCTGCCCACGCGTCTGTAGCGGCGGCCGACCGCGCCTCCGCCGCGGCCGACGGGCGAATCAGTGGGTCCAAAGCAGGGACGGGCCCTGTCCGGCTGGCCCCTGTCCAGACCGATCCCCAGGCCGGCCGCGAGCGGCTCGCCAAGGCTACATCCAATACGCAGGCCCATAAGGCAGAACCCGGCCCTCCCGACCTCCGGCACGGCGCTGACAACGTGAGAAGGACATCGAGACCGGGTACACATACGTTGGACAAGGCGAAGGACTCAAAGGAATCAACCCTTCCGAAGGTCAAGATCGGGCTCGAAACCCAGGACGCGGCACACACACAACCCCGTGATGGGTCGCCGGACACCGCTGCACAGGCCGCTTCGGCGACCGTCGAGGCCGCCGCGCGCGCCGCCACCCATCGGGCGGTCGGCGAGAACAGTACGGCACCCGGCCCGGCATCCGCCGCCGGTGATGCGGCCCGGTCGATGACGGGTCCCCGTCCGCATGAGCAGATCACCCAACAGCTTATGGACACGCCGCCGGCGCCGGGCCGACAGATACAGATCACACTCAATCCGCCCGAATTGGGCCGGGTCCAGATTCGCTTCACCGAAACCGATGGGCAGGTGCATGGGCACCTGCAGGTCGAAAACGCCCAGACGCGTCAGCAGATCGAGCGGCATGTTCCGGAGATTCTGGCCGCGCTGCAGAACCAGGGGCTTCAGGTGCGTCGCATCGACGTCACACCGGAGCAGCCCCACATGCAACATCAGCCCCAGACCCAGCGGGACACCGCGGATCAGACCCTCTCGCAATTTCACGATGCCCACTCCGATGCCGAACGCTCCGCCCATCACGGGCACGACGCCCGTCACTCGGCACAACCCTCGTCCGCCTGGGTCGAACCGGCGGCAGACGCGGGCGTGGGTGTCCAGCAGTATGCGGAGGATCGCGTCAACCTGTATATCTGAACCCCGTGCCTGAGAGTATATAATGCCCCCGCGGACCTTCGAGGCAGAACTGGCCCGAGCGGCCGAACACACGTCCGGCCGTTGCGCCGAGCCCCCGGCCGCGGGGGAGGTTCGGGTGGCGGTGGAGGCGTATGGCCGGCAGGTGCGGCAGGCCCGGCAGGACGCCCTGGT